>Ga0209610_1000107_pt1 | contig 40836 bp, 46 predicted proteins | sample LakKivw275mmetaG_FD_184137 | JGI IMG/M metagenome (GOLD analysis project Ga0209610, IMG submission 184137) | Anoxic lake water microbial communities from Lake Kivu, Rwanda to study Microbial Dark Matter (Phase II) - Lake Kivu water 275m metaG... | ecosystem: Environmental > Aquatic > Freshwater...
TGTCTGCGCGATGAATGGCAGCAAAACTAAGTCTTATAACCGAAGCGACCTGCTATCGTTTCTCGGTGAAAAACATGCAAATAAAACTTGGTCCAGGAGATCCAAGACCGTAGTTTCGTCGAGGGAGAAAGCATGTCGAAAAGCATATCGTTGATGGCTGAAAACTATTCGATGAGAATACAGAGCATCGGCAAAGCGCTGAAAGTCGAGTCCGAAGAAGCTCTCTATAAGGCCGGCGAGATCTTGGCGTCTGAAAACTTCAAACAGATCAAGGCACCAGACTTGAGAGGGGCCCTATCCCTAGTCGCAAATTTCTATGCGGACAGGGAACTTGGGAAACTGACTATAGACGGCGCAACCAAAGGCATCCTCTTGGTAAGAATTTATGACTGTACAACGTGCATTGCAGCAAAAAGGGATGGGCAGACGCACTGCTGGATAGACGCCGGTTTCCTAGCAGGCGCACTTAAGGAAACGCTTCAAACCGACTATGTGGTCATAGAGACGAAGTGTCGAGGAACGGGCTCAGAGTACTGCGAGTTCATGATAGCCAGAAGACGGTTCGCAAGGTGAACATCAAAACCGAAGAATCCCTCAACCCCCTCTTTTTTTGTGTTGGCATAAAAGAAAAAGTGACTTCTAAATCACGCTTTAGAAGCTCACAAGAAGCCCACCGTTTTTGAACGGTGGATGAATTGTGTTGATTTAAATGATATAGATGTGCATACATGAGGGAGTGTACGAGCTTGGAGTATGTCAGAACAGTGAGTGTCCCAGTCCATTACCTAACAACAAGGAAGAAGCTTTCCTACCTCGACAGACTCACGGCTAGGCTGACTTATGCCGTCAGGCTCTTCTGCGAGAGGATAAGCAATAAGGGAAGGATACCCAAGAGTCGAGGGGACATCCGAAAGCACAGCCCATGGGTTCGGGAGAAAACAGGTCTGTCGGCGGGCTTCATTCAACAGGCAGAAGACAAAGCGTTGTGGATGTGGAAATCCTACAAGGAGCAACATCGAAGGTGGAAGTGGATGCTGAGCAAAGCAAAAAAGGGCACCAAATGGTATCAAAAGCTTCTGAAACGGGGGCCCTCGCCACCATGTACATCAAGGCGCTCAAAGTTAAAGAAGATCCCCATACGGTTTGACAAAAGAACTGGGCAGGTTCAGAGAGCTGACTTGGTATTGACCAATTGGGTAATCCACATATCCACCCTGAAAAAACATGAGACAATCGACATACTGCTTAACCCATCGGAATCCCACGAGAAGCTGTTGGAGGAGGGGCAGATTAAAGACTTCGAAATCGTGAGAAAGAACAGCTGGTACTACATTCACATCACATGTGTTTTTGAGGTTCAAACTCAGCCTATCAAAAAATTTGTGGGAGTCGACTTAGGGATACGCAGGAGTGCGTCGACCGTGTCGACAAACCCTGCCAACGGACGCCCATACGACTTCCACATTTTCAAGGATGGGAAACGGGAGAGGATAAGTGAGTTGAACGACCGCATAAGTCATCTGAGAAGGCTTGAAAAGTGGGAGGCCCTGAAGAGGCTCAGACATAAACGGCTAAATGTGTCCGAGGACTACGACTGGAAGCTGGCGAAGACGATTGCTGAATCATGCACAAACTCATATGTTTTCTTGGGCAATCCAGAGTACATACGCTACCACAACTATAGAGGAAACGGAGACCGAACAGGCAGGAAACTGCTTCAGAACTGGAGCTTTGACAGACAAATCCAATATACCCAGAATCAATGTGCTAAACGCGGAGTCCAGTCTAGAGCCCTAAACGAGTGGGGGACGTCATGCCGATGCCACAAGTGTGGAGCTAATGTTGAGCGGTTTAAAGGGTCAAGAATAATCTGCACCAAATGTGGCTTACAGGACGATGCGGAACGCAACTCCTCCATAAACATCGTCCAGAGGGGCATATCCCATCTGGACGACAAGTCCCTTGCGAGCCATAAGGCTCCAAACAGGGCGGGGGCACCAGATGAACGCGCCCGAACCACGGATGACTCGGCGCTAAAACCGCCGACGAGCGTGGAAGCCACCCATTTCAATGAGTGGTAGTTCACAATGTTCTTTCTATCTTCCTTTCAGAAAAAGTGGTTGCTCTAATTCCGAGTTTCTGAGCCACGTAGAGTGCTCTCTCGATGTCTCTCCCTAAATCTATGATGCTGTGGCAATCAGAGCCTACGGTAAAGACTTTGATCCCTTTTTGCATGCCTTTTTTTAATAGTCCTATACTTGGATAAGGCTCGTTGTCTCCTCGGCGAAAGGCTGACGCGTTTATCTCTAGACCTATGCCATTCTTGACAATCAGATCCAAGATGGGGTCTGCCAAGCCATAATATGAAGACAACGCTTCTTTGCCATAATACTCGGTTCCGTACCAACGGTAGATGTCTAAATGGGCCATGACATTAAAGATGCCGCTTTTGACAGCTTCCTTCAACACAGAGTAGTATTCCTCGCAAAGATCACTTGCAGTTCTGTCTTTGAAGTACTTGAGATACTCTTTGGAATTGGTGATACATATGTGGTCGAGGCAGTGAACGGATCCGAGAATGTAGTCAAACGGGTATCCGGAGAGATCATCCCTTATTTCATCTTCGAGGTCAGTATAGTAGTCCACCTCAATTCCAGCCTTCACCCTCAGACCACTTTCCGAGTAAGCCTTTCTAGCTCGGTCAATTTCATCAAAATACGATTCAAGCCAATTCGGATTCATTTTCTTAAGTCTACACCTAACTTTGGCCACCATGTCTATCCCTCTTCTTGAAGAGTAGACATCATGATGTGTAGTGAAGCAAATCTCCTCCAGACCGATCGCTAAAGCTCGCCTGCAATACTCGTCGATTGTTCCTTCAGCATCCAAGGAATAATCTGGATGAACATGATAATCCACAAGCATCTGAATTCCCCTCGATATTATCGCCCCTTCAATTTAGTCAGGCTCTGTTATAAATGATTCAAATAAATGCTATGGCGAAAAAGCCTTTGCTACGGAGAAAGTTTCATCTGGCTTGAGAATGGCTAACCCGGCATACCTGCCAATTATTTCGATCCTCAATATCTTGTCAGGTTTTTCCAGATCAACCTTCTCCTCAATCAACTCGGCAACCTCCTTTATGATCTCAGACTTGTGATGTTCAGTGTACCTCCTCTTCTCAACAGTCATCCTCCACTTTTCTCCCTTCGAAATCCTTCCCCTGATGCCTGAAACCCCCTCCTTGATTGAATCTATGTCTGAGGCCGTCCAAGTGTCTATTGGAACCAACTTTAGTATGTACTGAACAGACAAAGGGTCCTTCATAAACATCTCTTGAACCCCCCGAACAACGAAGCGGGAATCCAAAGAGGTCCTCACACCGAGGATCCCCCTGGCAAGAGTACGTGTCACCAAAGGACTCTCGTCTCCAAGTTCTTTCAAAATCCTCTTTGCCTCGTCCGCAGCCTCTCTCCATAGGCTCCAGGAGCACGAGGCAAGAAGGTTAGCGCGAGTGTCTGGGTCAAGAAAATTCATATGTGAAGGTTAAGAACATAGATTCATATAGCCTAATTCTTTCATCGCTCGCGCTACTAAAACGGAGAGGGGTGAAAGCATTGCCATCATTGAACTTTGGAGTTAAAGGCCAAGCACACGAGGCATTAACAAGACTTGGTGTCTACATCGCATCTGAAATGCCTGAAAAGATGAAAGGCGAATGGTGCTTTTTTGCAGGTTTTGCGTTCATCATTCATGGTCTAGGAAAAAAGACAAATGACATTGACATTCTCACAAAAAGCAATGCGCAAGCGGAAGCGCTTTCTACGGTCTTAGACCAAAAAGGGCTTCTCCCAAGCGGTCGAATGGAGAATGTCGCGAGCTTTCTCGATCCAGTCTCAAAACTCAGTGTAGACATCGTGAATGCTTGCGTGGGAAGATTCGTTCCGCGAGGTCTCTTTTGGAGAAATATTGAGTGGGTCAAGATCGATAACGTGAAGTTGCCTACAGCCAGCAAGATTGATTTGATAATTCTAAAAGCGATCACGTTTCACATGCGAAAAGAAAATGATCCGAAGAAAACTACCGATGTAAATGACGCAAAAGAACTCATCGCAAGATACAAAATATCCTATGATGATGTCCTGAGCCGGGCGCAGAGATATAACACGACCGTTGAGGTGCATGAATTTCTGAAAGTGGTGAAGAGGTCTGCTATTCAGTTTCTGTCGATCGATCGAGAAGAAATGGAAGATGAGGCTCTGAGAAGGGCTGAAGAGAGAAGGAAGGCTAGGCTTAGAACCAGAGGACCATACAGAAAGGCTCGCATCGAACCCTAGAACCCTCTGCGTGCGCAAGGGAGGGGATTTGGTTGAAGATGAAGAGAGTAAGAGTAGCAGTTGGAACAGAAAACCCGATCAAAATAACTGCAGTAAGAGAGGTCTTCGAAGACCTGTTTAAAGATGAAAAGATAGTAGTCTTAGGAATACCTGTAGATTCCGCTGTTCCGATTCAGCCGTTCGGAGAGGAAGCGATCATTGGAGCAGTCAATAGGGCTCTGAAGTCTCTGAGATCTGGAGACGCCGACTACGGAGTCGGAATAGAAGGAGGAGTTTTCCCGTTAGGTAACAAATGGTATAACCTTGGTTTCGTGGCGATAGTCGATAAGAAAGGCACGATCGGCACAGGAACCTCAGGCTGGTTTGAATGCCCAGAACCCATACTAAGAAAGTTGAAAAAAGGTGAAGAACTAGGGACAGTGATGGATCGGCTGACAGGAAGAAGAGGAACGAAGAGAGAAGAAGGAGCTGTAGGCATCTTTACCAGAAAGAAAGTGACGAGAAAGGAGTTCTACAAACATGGGTTATACATGGCCTTAATCCCCTTCTTGAATGAAAGGTTATGGAAAGAAGGGGCTTTCACCATTCAATAGTTGCCATTTTCCAACTACACTTGTATGCAATTACCAGTCCGTAGCTTCCATGTAATCTGCAATTTTTCAATCCATCGGTTAATAGATACATTATATTGAAACTATATGACTTGTTAGGGAGATAGCGTTGTCAAAAACTTCCGAAAAGAAAAATCTATTAAAGATCCCTCCTGTCGTGAGGGAGCAATTCTTCTCTCAATTTTACAAGCCTGAGCCCGAAACAGTTCACCCAGACTTGTACAGAGACGTAATCGACTACAGCACGGACCTAATACTAGAACACCTCAAAAAATACAATGAAGATAGAAAAAAGATCTTCAAGAAGGTCAAGGAGAAGCTAACAATAAGACAGGCTTATCGCGATGAAGAATTAGCTAAGGAGACCTTGGTCGTCTCCAGCGATGCTGGAAACAATGGTGCAGAGTTTAGGTCTGCCTACGCTCCTCTCTATTCTTCGGTTGCTATTGCAACAAGAGGATGGGGCATCATAGATGAGCCGATTAAAATGAGTGGAAAGGGTGAACTTTGGTCGAGCGAGTATAGGCCGAAAGAACGGGAATCTATTCTCGCCATGAAGCTGCAATTTGATGTGACATTAGATGCAGCCAGGAAGTGGGGACCCGAGTTGATCGTGTTCGATGGTTCTTTGCTTCTCCATTGGGGCCTCATTCCATCTGCAGACGGTTTCAGGACAAAGGGATACTGGCGTGATTTCAGGGACGCCGCGGTCAGCGCCATGAAACTACTGCGCTTCTGCTATGAGAGTGGAATAGCAATAACCGGATTTGTGAAAAGAACTAGATCAACAATCATCAGCAGTCATATTAGTGGACTTCCGCAAGAACTTAAGTACATTCGCGATACAGTATTGCTTGACCTTGTTCTTCGACTTGGTCAGTATACCTATCTTGAAGTTGAGCATCCGGGAGGAGGAGTCGTCAATCAGTATAAGATCGCTGGTAAGGAGATTGGGCTAAGCGCTGAAGAGGTCGACTCGCTAACCAACCTTCAATCTACCTTCATACGGACAGGTCTGGCCACCCCGTATAGGCTAGAAACACCTCAGTACTGCCTGAAGGAACTTGATAAGATTGCAACCATCCTGTTCACAACATCTGAGGAAACAGGCATACCGTTCGGCATCAATGAGGCTGACAACTTGACGAGAATGACGAATATAATCTCCAACCTCAGAAGCCTCATGCTTTTCTCCAAGGCCCTTGACCTCGTGAACAAGGGTGAGATGGAACCCGAAGACCTGAATCTCCTAGCACTTCAGCATGGCGAACCGTGGACGCTAAGGGAAGAAGGGTACTTCCAAGATGTTGAAAGAATACAAGAGAAAGAATAAATGAATTAGTTGATCGCCAGCACGTACACTGATTTAAACTCCTATTAATTTTAGAATGTCTTCCCATTTGACATGTTCTTCAACTACCTTTTCTGCCAACTTGATCTTTTTATCATCGCTGTATTTTATCCTTCCAGTAACCTCATCCGTCTTCGAAACCGTGGTATATGTATCATAGGGCACGAGGAGAACAGGTACACTCTGATGTTCAGCTCTCGCCAACACTCGAACATCTGGGTAAAGGTTTCCCGTCAAGATTAGGGCTGATGTGTTCGTCTGTAAAGCAGCTAACTGGATGTCTGATCTATCGCCACCAGTTATCACGGCCTTATTCACTGATCTTCTGAAATAGGTCAAAGCGCTCTCTGGCGTCATGGCTCCAATTAGGAAGTCTTCGACGAGGTTATCTAGATTCTCTTTGCCGGCTAGAATCTCTCCGCCCACCCTTTCATAGATTTCTCGGACGGTTGGAGATCTGAGGGTGATGTTTTCTGGGACTATTCCCAAGACATTTACTTCGTTTTTTTCTAAAGTTGGACGAGAGAAACCCTTTACTCTTTCGATTATCATTTTAGGTATGTCGTTGAGTATGGTTCCAATGAACTTGACTCCACATTTTTTGATGCAGTTACAGTCCCTTACTATCTGACAAATTGTGTCGTCGTCAATGACCCTTGAAACTAGCAAGATGTTAGAATCTGTCCTCTTCCCTATCGTTACCGGGTCGATTTCCAAGCATGCGCCGCAACCCAAGGTTTTGGGGCCTTCTATGATCATTAGATCTTTTCCCTTTGAGCACTCAGCGTAGGCTTTGAAGATCTTCTGCTCAAAGTGGATTGGCCTGTGCTTTAGAAATTCTTCAAGGAATCTGCTGTGGAGGATTACTGGAGAGACGACATCGAGGGAGGCTTCCAAATTTAGGACATGCTTCATAAGCTCGGCGTCCTTGTCTAAAGCTATGTCATTTGAGTCCCTAGCCATCTCCCAACCTACTGGCTTGAAATAGCCTATCTTGTAGCCTTCCTCCCTGAATTTCAAGGCAAGTCCCAAGCAGATGGCGGTCTTCCCACTGAAACCGACAGATGAACAGACATACAAGCTAGGTATTTTGGACATTTTTCACCAACCTACTTAATAGTGATTTTTATGTCTAGGGCTGAACATCCGTTTCCCTCTTTGTATACAAACAGGGGGTTAATATCTAACTCATTTATCGCATCAAAGTCCGTAACTAACTTTGATGTTCTCAATATAGTGTTAACGATCGATTCTATATCAGATTTTTCCTCGCCTCTGATCCCTCTTAGAAGAGTATAAGCTTTCGTCTCACTGATCATGTTCTCCGCATCCATCTTGGTTAACGGGGCTAGTCTGAAGGAAACATCGCGGAGGAAGTTGACGTATATTCCTCCAAGGCCAAACATAATTAGAGGCCCAAAAGTAACATCACGATGGACTCCGACAATCATCTCCTTACCTTGAGGAACCATTTTTTGAACATTAACGCCATATATCGCCGCCCTAGGAGCGTATCGGTTAGCATTCCCCAAGATCTCGTTAAAACTCCTTAAGATCTCCTTCCTCGAATTCAGGTTAAGTTTAACCCCTCCTATGTCTGTCTTATGCAGAATCTGAGGCGACTCAACCTTCAAGACTACGGGATATCCCATCTCCTCTGCAATAGAGACGGCTTCTTCCCTCGTTGTTGCAAGCCTTACAACGGGAGTTGGGATGCCGTATGCCTCCGCTACTTGCATGGCCTCCGAGGCAAGAAGGTTGACGCGTTTATCACTCTTGACCACCTCGAAAATTGAGGCCACTTTATCACGTTCCACCTTTAGACGTGGGATTCGTCTCTCCATCGAAGCCTTAAGATACTCACCGTATCTTACCATCGCTGACAGGGAACTGACAGCTCTCTCTGGGAAAGGATAATTGGGAATCTTTGACTCTTCAAGTGACTCTATGGCCTTCTCCACCAGATCTCCGCCAAGGAACGCGGTGATGATGATTTTCTCTGGAAAACTCTTTTTAATCTCTAGTATGGCGTCAGCTGTGGCCTCTGGCTGCGTCATGGCCTGCGGGGTAAGTATCACAAGGGCGCTATCTACGTCTTCACTCTTTAAGACTGTCCTCAGAGCAAAACTATACCTTTCAGCTGTAGCGTCTCCGAGAACATCAACGGGATTGTTAAAACTCGCTTCTGGCGGCAGCCTCCCTCCTATGGCTCTTCTCATATCCGCTGAAATCGGAGCCATTTTCAGACCATACTTCTCTATGGCGTCTGCAGCTAGGATACCTGGTCCACCAGCGTTGGTTATTACGACGACGTTTGGACCCTTTGGGTGAGGTTGTGTCGATAGTATCTCTGCAATGTCGAAAAGCTCTTGAGCTGTGCCCACGCGGATTATACCTGTTTGTTTGAAGGCTACATCGAAGGCAAGGTCACTGCCAGCCATGGTTCCTGTGTGGGAGGAGACAGCTCTGACGCCGGCATCGGTCACTCCAGACTTCAATATTACCACAGGTTTTTTGCGGGTAACCTCTTGAGCGACCTCCAAGAACCTCTTTCCATCCTCAACTCCCTCCAGGTATATGAGAATGACTTTAGTATTGTCATCCTTCGCCAGCTCCAGCATCACATCGTTTTCATTCAAGTCAGCCTTGTTGCCAAGGCTCAAGAATTTACTGAAGCCGACCCCTTCCTTCAGAGACCAGTCCAAAACCGCGGTACATAGAGCTCCGCTCTGGGACGCAAAGGCGATGTTCCCCTTGATTGGCATAGAACCTGCAAACGAAGCATTTATGGGAGTGGAGGTATCAATGACCCCCAAGCAGTTTGGACCCAAAATACGTACTCCATATTCTTTACATACCCTGACGAGCCGTTCCTCCAGCCTTGCACCTTCAATACCGCTTTCCTTGAAGCCAGCCGAAATGATGACCAAAACCCTCAACTCTTTCTTGCCAGCTTCTTCAGCGATATTGGGTACTATGGAAGCTGGAACAGCTACTACGCCCATGTCTATCCTTTCGGGTACATCTGACAAACTTGGATAACATCTCAGTCCGAGAACTTCCTGTGCATTTGGGTTGATGGGAAAGACTTCTCCCTTATAGCCGCTGTTGAGGATACTCCTCAAGACATCGTGACCAACTTTCCCAGCCGTCCTTGAGGCTCCTATCACGGCGACTGAAGAAGGTCTGAAAAGAGATTCCAACATGATGAATACGCTTCTTTGAACGTTTACCCCAAGTGCACTCGTAAGAGGTTTCAAGTTATAGCGCGGGTCATCCTAATAATGTCTTGTACACCCAACCTTTAACTTTGTCAGGGTCTGTGATGAATGTAATCTGGATCCTCTCTATGATGGGCAACTCGCTCTTGTAGAGCCTCTGGAGAACCTTTCCAATAATCTGAAAAGAGTTCAAACCTCGCTTGAAGGATTTCTTACTCAACCTCATCTGGATATCGTAACGCTGGTTTAGATGCATGAAACCCTCAATGAAATTGGTGAAATCATGGATACGCCTCTCAATGACGCCTTCAAGGTCCGTTTCAATCTTCTTCCCTGCAACCTCGATGTATAGGCCAAAGGGATAACTGTCGCCCTCTTTCATTTCTTTAATATCCGGACCTACAATCGATATCTTTCCATCTTCGATCTCGTCCATACCTCTGGTCCTGACTAACTCAAACTTGTGATCTATCTTGAGCCCACCGAGCTCGATGTACATATCATCTTTTCTAATTCTCTCTCCCTCATAGACGATGCCCACATCCACGGGAATATCATCAAACATGGACATTCTCACTTCGCCTCCAAACCAGACACGATTTTGTTAAGGCTCTTTATCCATTCTTCGACCGAAATATTTGGGAAAGACCAAGTAGCGTTGGGTTGGTAGAACCTCTCTAGTGAGATCGTCTTTAACTTTGAAAAGTGTTTGAGAGACGACAAAACGAGCCAATCCATATAATAGGGTATACCTACGATGAGAACTAAATCATATTGTCCCTTTCCGTCTAAGCCTTTCCAATCAATATCCTGAAGTCTATTGGTTATGTCCACTATAGGCATACAAAAAGCCTTTTCAAAACCCCTTTCCAAGAATCCTTTAATCGTGTGAGCGGTAGCTACCACAGAAATCCTCATAGAACTAGCGATCTTTATTGTATAGTCTATTAATTTTTCCCCCTCCATCTCAACCTCAACAGCTTTATGACCAACGATGAGGACGGGCCGCCTTGCCCGCTTTACCATCGCCACGACCACTTCCGGCTTCGAAATGATCAAAGCCTTCTTTGGACCAGGAACCTCTGCTGTCTGCCAAGACTCAGCAGTAGCCATACTATGCCTCCTTTGCTCTAATCAACCTTGGGAGTAGTGTGGGATCTGGAATTTTAGACGGCTTCCAATCCTTCTCTTTTAAAATCGTCTTAATCTCATCCTTCATCGTTATTGGGATATCCGCTTCAGTCCTGACGAATAGATGGATATCGTCAGGCATCTTACCATACAACCGTTTATGGAGGTCAATATAGTGAGTAAGCTTTATCGCCCTTCCCTTGGTCGTGTCATTCGGTCTCATACAAAGCTTAGCTATCCAAACCATTGCCTCCTCCTTCGTTTCAGCTGCGTAGAAGAGGTGTTCAGGACTTGGTCCCACGTAGACCCTATCTCCGGTCCGTGCATCATAGACATACCAGTCCTCCTTTCGATCTTTTCTTCCTAGAAGCATACGTCTATATTTAGACCCATGAGGGCCAACTATTACTGGAATACCAAGACGCCAGAAACCGCTGGCGATAGAAGCCGCCTTTTGAGACATGGCTCCCCAAGCCACTCCCACGGCACCCACCCTATTATGGATGTAGTCAGCAATCTCCTCATAATTTCCTCGCAAATTCCTTCTAGCGAAGATGCTTGCAATCTTTATTGCAGCCCCAGCTATGTGGGGGTTGGATACGCAAGAGCCCACATTCAATACGCCACCAGCGTCAAATGCTCCATGATGTTCTTCATAAATAGTTTTTCCTTCACCGTTCTTGTGCGTCGCCATGGACATCGCGGCGCAACCGGTGGCGGTCACGATGTATCGGCGCTTCGCGAACTCCTCAGCCATCTCCATTACCTCATTACCTCCATGAGGATAGTTTGCGCATCCAACAAAAGCTACAACACCCGGGATCTCACCAAAGACTATTGGCGCACCAACTTCGCGAATTTCTATATCTTGTATAGCGCCTCTGCCCGTTCGAATTTTATATTTTTCTTCTTTCAGCCTCTTCTCAGACGCCTTTATTATGAAGCTGTGCAATGGCAAGTCTTTTGGACAGGCACTCTCGCAACGAGCACAGCCTATACAATCCTCATAAAGATCCATTAAACTAGTTAGGTTCCCGTTCGCTGCTTTACTGATAGCATCAGGGATTGGAAGATCGTTCGGGCACGCTCGCCTACAGTCATTGCATTTAGTACATGTCTTTGATAGCTTTACCAGTTCATCCACTTCAGGTATTACTTTGAATTTTTTCCTTTTAGGAGCCACTTTGAGGACGGTCTCTACTGCTACTTCTCCAACTTTTTCTGAATCTAGGATAAGTGCGCCTGGAGTTTTACCTTCAACCAAGTCAGCTACAACCTCTTCTGCCTTATCAAGGGTTCTATCTTGTAACCCCAAACAGTTCTTCTCCGAGGCTGCAATGACTGGAGCCCCAACCTTCTTTGCCTCAATCAAGATGTTTGTCCGAATACATTGCTCGTCGACCACGATGACGTCTGCAATACCACTTCTTATTGCCCTTAGCTGCCATGAGATGGGGCCGACGATCTTCGTCTTTGGATTATATCTAGTGATGTCTATGGCGGTGCAGCACAATCCACAGATCTCGACATCGCCGAAAAGCCCATGATCGTTCAAGTAGTCAACGATATCGACCGCTGGAGGAACATTGTGGCCGATTACCATAATGACTGGCTTACTAGTGTCAACGACGCCAAAGCCTATGTCAGTTAATGGAGCATCTGGGTCGGCCTTCGGAAAACCGTAACTCGCGATCTGAGCAATGTCAGCCACCTCCATGCCAACTTGGTCGATCATACCTGCATGGAAGACCTTTGACTCAAAATCCATGCTATTTCCTTCCTGCCCCGTATGAGTTGCAGAGAGAAGGTGTACAATTTGTTCCTCAAGATAGTCCAGAACATCTTCAAAGTCTCCCAGCTTTTTCGGCCGGATGCCGCATACCAAACGAGTTACAGGGGCCTCCACCTCAACGCTAAGGCCCCCCACATCAATCGGCCAATCGCGACCGTATTTTTCTATTAAATGCTCAACTAGATGCCTTGCGTGACCTGTATGGGTTGCTGCTCCTATGCAACATGCGAGGAGCACTATTCTCGACTGCTGTCCCCTGATGTCTAAGCCGCATGCACCCCGCTTGTCTCCAGTCAGGTCGCATTTGCCCATGGTGCATAGGCAGCAGAGGTCACAGAAGGGCATGTAAAGCGGTTTATACCGCTGAAGAAGCTTGTAATCCCAATTCCTCAGATCCTTTATAGAAGGGAAAGGAGTTGGACCCATCCGCTCCTCCCATTCTTCAACTATCTTGCCAACGGTTATTTCTAAGTCTTTGATTAGACCTATGTCAGCTTTCAACTCTTTGATCTTTAAACTCGTACTCCTTCCTGTCAACCGAGAAACCTCGTCTCAAATATCCTAAGATCCTTGAAATAGGACTTGTAGAAACGTTAATATGTGTTGGTTAGCCTTAAAGTTTTTTGATAGATCGAAGTTTGGGAATGTAGTTCCTCCAATCCTATAAATCTAAATGGGTTTCCTCATTTAAAGCCTTAAAAAACCCTCCTGGGAAAAAAGATTTATAGTTACAACCACTTTCTTTCTCATGGTTACGGCTGATGAGAGATGTGCGAGTTTGATGTGATTCTTAACGGAAAAGTCATATTCAAGGATGTAGTTTACGCGAAAGAAGAAGGTGGTAGGGTGACGGTCAAGAACATACTTGGAGAGTCGATGGAGTATAAGAACTGTAAGGTCGAGGAGGTTGACGTGAACAACACACGTTTGGTTTTATCGGCCATTTGCTAGTATGATGAGAAATCTCTTTTTCCCAGGTAAAATTATGTTTTGGTGGCATAATAGCTCGGGGCGTGCAGGAACAGTGAACTTCAATAAACTAAGAATACGTATAAAACATTCTAATCGAATCGCCTAGATGTGAGTAATATTGGACGTGGAGTCTATCAGAAAGATAACTGAGGAGATCTTGAGTCAATACAACAGGAAACCTGAAGGGTGGAGTGTACTGGTCGATCAGAGAGGCAATGTTGTAGTTCTAGGTCCTAGCTCAGGCTACTGGCTGAAACTGATCTGGCTTAATCCCAATGAATACACAGGCGCAGGTATCAAGATCGATGATCCTGAGGAAATGCGAAGAATGGTTGAAGGAACACCGTCTTATGGTCTCAGGCCCTTATCAAAAGGAAGTGTTCAAAAACTACTCTCGGCTGTCCAAAGAACCGGCAGAGTGGAAAGCGGTCTTGCCAAGAAACTGCTGAGTGTGCCTCCGGTTTCAACTAGCGAGTTAGAGGAGAGGCGGCCAAGCACGGTTCTTAGCGGTCCAATAATAACCCACCCAGACCTTAGAGCTATCTCAGAGGGACAGAGGAGTCTTGAAAGGAAGCTGAACTTGGAGGCTGAGAAGCTTTTCAGGAAGAGATATCCGTTGAGGTCGGGGATGTACGTCTAGATCTGTCTACGCATAGAATCATAAGTCAAAGGAAGATTTGGGCTCTATCATTCGAACTGTGAGTGAAGGTAGCTAAATAGGTTGACTGTTGAATTTGAAAAGCAGCAAGGTGGTCTCGTTGAAGCTTTTGCTCGATGAGATGTACGCGGGTCTCAAGGAGTATTTTGAAACTTTAGGGTGGGAGGTGCTGACTGTTCAAGACGTAGGGTTGAAAGGAGCAAAAGACAAGGATATTGTAGACTATGCAAAGAAGAACAGCTTACTGCTCGTGACCCAAGATTTGAAACAAGCGGATCTGGCAGACCTCACGGGAGTCAAATATGTGCTTATCTCCAATGCGTTGATTGCCAAAATAGCTAATACCAAAATAAGAGAAAAATATGCGGACATATGAGATAATAGCATGTTGCATGTACGCTGTGGTCCAGCTTACTATCTTGTTCATAGCCTTATTTCTTTCAGCACTTCTTCTGTGTTTTTGTAGGTCTTCGAAGATAGGTTTCTCAGCAATTCTTCAAGTCTGACTTGTCTTCCATCTTCTAGCTCGACGAGCCGCCATCCTAACTTCCTTATCAGCAAGGTTTTGGTTGATGGGTACCTCATCTTGCTAATCAAGACCTTAACCAAGTCTAAACCTGTTACTCCAGTCAAGGATGGAAAACGTCCGCGTTTGATGTACGATTGGAAACGCTTGGCGTCCTCAAACATGGATAGATTGTTGAAGAGCACGTAGACTTCCCTGTCCGCCGTGTCAAGCGGCTTGACTAGATCATACAATTTGAGCAACTCCTTGTCTGTGTATTGATAGTAGTACATACGTTCTCCAAGCCCGTGAAGCCGGAAGTATGCCACATGACCCGTGTAAACAGGCATCACCTTGAGAGGATCGGTGACATGCGGAACATCCAGTCTCTCCAAAACATTCCTAAGTTTGTCGCGGATTTCAGTCCCTTCCCAAGGAGAGCCTCGTGTCTCCCAGACCAGGGTTAAGCCCTCATGATCAGTCCCTTCAAAGAACTCTTCAGCATCTTTCAAGTTATCCGGTTTAAAGGATGCAGGCGTCTGGACCAGGAGTGTCTCAGCGTTTAGTATTCGACATATTTCTTTCATTCTCTCAAGTGGTTCTCTAGCCTGTTCTAGCTTCAGCATATGCTTGTGGCTTATATCCTGATGAGCCTTAACCGTGAACTCAAAGTCTTCTGAGGCTTCTTCTCTCCATCTCACAACAGTTGAAGTCCTTGGATAGTTGTAAAAAGTCGTGTTTAATTCAACGAGACGGAAGACCTCCATGTATTTCTTCCTACCGACTGGATAACCACAACAGCCAACCCTAATCATTTTATACTCTTCCCAACCTTTTGTCGATCAGGTATTCTTTCGGTGATAGCTCAAAAGACATATCAGCTACGCATATTATATGCGCGCGCAAAAATTGTTATAAGGTAGAGACTGCCTTGTCAGTTACGGAGGTTTGATGATTTTGGCTCTTAGACCCGAGGATCTGGCTTCTGCCGAGGATGTGGATTTTGAAGAAGAAAAGGAGTATTGGAATACATACAAGCTGAGTGATGGGACGACGTTAAAGATTAGGCTGATTTTGAGGGGTGTCAAGAGGCTAAAGAAGTTTAATCCCGATGGTTCGCCAATATACATTGTCAACAGCACGAACGTGGTGAGGGCTCTTAACGTTCCAGAAAAGCTTAAAGGACAACCGTTTACGCCTAAAGAGCCACCAACAGGCCAGTACGCATAGTTTTGAGTGGCGTAAGTATAGTACCATTTTCTGATGGTTTAGTTTTCATCTACGATCTTGGGAGCGCACGCAGTGAGGATTTTATAGAGTCATTTAGTCTTACAACAGGGATGTTTTAGACCAGCATCACAAGGCCTCTTCCTTTGATAGTGTCTGAAAGCTTAAGAACAGGAATTATAGACCTATAACAACAAGAGAAAGGGAAGTGGACCTTGGGGTATCATCACGTTATTTTTGGGCCGATGTTTTCTGGTAAAACAAGGGAAATGCAGAAAATATATTCAAGAGAAAGGGGTAGGAAGGGAATTCAGGTCTTTAAAAAATACTCCGATAAACGATTTAAGGGGATCCGGTCGCACGATGGGATAAGGTTTGATGACAAGGACGTGTATGTGGCAAGAGACGTTGATGATGTAGAGAGACAATTGCGTGACGACACAGAGATCATCATGATTGACGAGGCGCAGTTCTATTCTAGCAAGCTGGTTGAAAAAATCAGGGAATGGGTGGAGGAACGAGGCATAATAGTCGTAACCACTGTGCTTCCAACAGACTACAGTGGTAGAACCTTCGGTATAGCAGGAGATCTACTTGCACAAGCGGATGTGCACACACCCACGACGGCGATATGCGAATACAAGGAGGGCGGCAGATGTGACAACCCGGCTACAAGAAGCTTCAGGAAGGTATATAGTGAAAAGCAGATTCTGATAGGAGGTCACGAAGCGTACATCCCGATGTGTAGGCAACACTTTGCGAAGAGCATGAAATTGAGGAAAGGGGCAAGAGCAAAGTAGATCAGAAAAGGTCGAATTACATCGACTTGAGAAAACTTGATGAGCCTTGGCAGACATGCTATAGTTTTTCGACCGATTTAGTTTTTCAGGATGGGATGAGATCTTCTCCACCTAAAATGTACTAAGGCTCTTCAGAAACTTTTGTGTCGATTAAGTTTCATACAATGTCTGAATAGTATTTTCAAAACACAGCTTCCGCAGGTCTATTTTGACATCATAGCCTAGAGACTCCAGCATGCCAAGTACTTCAAGCAGGGGAAAATCAACTCCTGAATATGAGGCGGCTATGTGACCGGGAAACGCATTCAGCTCGATCACGAACGGGAACTTTTCATTTGACCACAGAATGTCGACCCCGCTTTCATTTAAGTTGTCAAAGATTTGCGCCGCTTCCATAGCCAATTCCCTGGACTTTCTGATTCTCTCGAATCCTAAGTTGTCCTTCAGAAAATTGTATCCAGTTGGCATGTGGTGCATGGCCACGTTTGTTGTCACCTGGTCTGGGGGAGCCCTTCTGACCACTTCTGTTACTGGTTTTCCATATATGTCTGGGTAAAGGACAACTTCCCTTACATCAAATATGTAGCCCTCGCCTCCGTACATGCCCGTAAGGGGCTCAACCCACTCTTGGACCAAGCATCCGAAGTTTATATACTTGGCCAAAAATTGTTCGAAGTTCTCATTGGTTAATATCTCCATGTGGGATTTTTCAACTGGTTCAAATTTGTCACTGGCTTCCCACGTCGTCTTGACCTCGTATCCCTCGTCCACCTTTCGTACTCTGGTTATGCCCCGCCCGCAGGATCCTCCAATGGGTTTCAGACACATCGGCTTACCATCATCTAGCTTTTTTATGACGGTGTCAACAGTTGGGTTTTCGATGACTCGAGGATGAGGAATACCACTTTCTATCAGCCTTCTCGACATCTCTCTCTTGTCTCTGAGTTGCTTGATGGCGGAGGGCGAATTTACGTAGGCAACGTTCCCAATCTGTTCTTTGATCTTCCTTTCGATTCTGTCTACCAGTGAGCAGAAAGCCTCGGTGTACCTCGTTCCGGGACGCAGGTGGGTCTGCCCGTATTCCCTTTTCATATAATCTGTCAACGTTTGGTCAGGATAGTGATGATGAAACTTCACCACCACATCGCCTGACACTTTAGGAAATAAATAATTATCTCGAATTACTTCATGCCATGTGCTCACCTGAAAATCCACATCAATATCGAATAGCTCTCCAATCAGGGAAGTGCTCCACATCGATTTCCTAGTCCTTTCGAAGACCGACCCGATGTTCATAAAAGTTAATTTTCTCATAATCCGCTCACTTCCCAAGAAGATCTGATAAAGTTTACTACAGGTTCTTAAATAAATGGAAAAACATATCTTTTTACCAACTCAGCAAAACGAGTATCCCCCATAAGTAAGGGCCTGAGCATCAGCTTAATTTAAAAAACATGCTAGAAAGTCATTTTTTATGCCTTGAACCACTTGAACATCAGGTATTGAATTTCTCCTTTCCTCGACTTCGGAACAGCTATTATGAACCGTTTCCTGACGGTCGTTGCCAGCCTGCCAGCCCTCACGATATCCGCTGACGTTATGTTCTCCTTCGATTCCTTCACCGAGACCAGGTATGGTGCGTGGTCTATTCCAGGTCCACGCTCATAGACTGCGTAGTCACACCCAAACTTGACCCCCGGCAAGACCACATACCCGCTTTCCCTCAGGTCCTTGTACACAGTGTACTTCAGTTTGAATCCATCGTAAGCTTTGATTCCGTATTCTCTAAGCGTCTTGGCGCTTACTATGCGCTTTTTTGGGCCTCTATAGACCTTGATTAGTCCTTTCTCAAGTAGATAGAGGCCCTCAATCAGATCGACATTGAGGGGGGTATCAAACTCCGCGACCTTCGGCTTGGGTATTCCGACAGGCTTTCCATAAAACCCAAGACCAAAAAGCTTGGATCCTTCCTTAGGATTCCAGACAACCAGCCTGTTCTCCAGAAGTTCTGCTTTGAAAGGCTCCTCCCGCTCACTCACGCTCTGTAGCTCCTTCAATAGGTAATCGTTAAGATTCTAACGGAGTCCGTGGCCTCCTCAGCCTTGTCCGCAATATTCTCTAGGAACAGGGCGGCCTCTCTCAGCAAGAGCTTGAGGTTTACATCCATTCTGGCGTCTATGATCTTCATGTCCAAATCCCTGTAGATCTCATCAACAACGTACTCAGCTATGTCGACGTTCCCAGCCAGCTCAATAGTCTTTTCGCGGCCATACTTCAGCGAAAATACGGTCTCCCTCAGGTTCGTAACCGCCCTCAGAACATTCTTGGCAATATTCAGGAAGCCCTGCCGGATCTCGTCTTCCAAGCTGATCTTCTTCCTCACTATCTCGGAAACCCTAAAGGCAGCTTCCTCACTCAGCTCTACGATCTCGTGGATGTGTGTTACCAACCTGAGCATATCGTCACGGCCAATCAAGAGCATCCCGACCTCAGCTAACTCCTTCAGAAGCCCACGCTTCATCTCGGCGGCTTCTTCCTTCAGACCCCTAATCCGAATAAGCCTTTCACCAGCACCTTCTTGGTTCTCCCCGGAGGCAAAGTCGTCAACCATACCCGTCAATTCCCTCACGCCTTGCAGTACCTTCCTGACATGGTCTTGGCATATGCCGAGAACCATCCCTCTAACTTGCTCCTCCGTGTCCCCAGGGAAAACCAACACCGCCTCACCAAAGAACAACGTCACATACAAAGACATTAGAAGCGCAACACTCTTAAAAAAATAACTCCCAACCGCCGCTTATGATGAAAGTTCCCTTAAGGTCAGTCAGATCCATCAAACAGGACACCAAGATCATCAAATTCGATTGAACCTGCAAAGAAGCGCCTGAGAAGACCTGGCAAGCCATCAACTCTCACTCTAACTTGCCTCCAAGTGTCGCGGTTCCTAAGAGTGACTGTGTTGTCCTCCAGCGTTTGGTAGTCAACAGTAATGCAGATAGGGACTCCTACCTCATCGGCTCTAGCGTACCTCCTTCCGATCGAGCCGGAGTCGTCGTAATCCGCCACGAATCCCTCACCAATCATCAGACGATAGATCTTCTCAGCAACCTCCTTTAAACCATCCTTCTTCATTAGCGGGAAAACCGAAACCTTCAGAGGAGCTACGTCTCTCGGCAGCCTTAGAACGACTCTGCCATTCTTCTCAAAGTACGCATACTCGAGGACAGCGTAGAAGATCCTGTCAACTCCAAATGAGGGCTCGATGACATGGGGAACAAAGTATCTGCCTTTGGCTGTCTCTTCGCCCTCACCGAACTCCACATGCCTTGCCTCAATCTTCACGGGACTGGGTCCCGGGACCTCATAGAAACCTTTCTCATCTAGCCATCTCTTGACGAGAGCTGGATCGCTTCTGGAAAGCAAGTCAAGGATCGTCGAAGCGTCTTCATCAAATTCCTCCTCGATCAACTTCCTCTTGGGATCCATTGTCAACATCTTGACAGCCATGGGTTTGTCAAAAGGCTTGAAGACCCGCATGTCAAATCCGCTGTAAATCATATGTCTGCTCAGGTCAAAATCTGATCTGTTAGCGTGACCGGAAACTTCTGTCCACCCCCAGCGTTCAAGCCAAACTTCTTGGTCAAACGTCTGCTTTGAGTAGTGAGCCCTCTCCGTAGGCAACTGCTCCCTGAGGCGCTGCTTATCGGGAGGTATTCCAAGCTCCTCCAAATACTTCACAGCAAGGGCCAAAAAGTAGGCTTGAACCTCGTTTCCAATCAAACCCTTCTTAAGGGCATCACCAACTGTAACCTCGGCTATCTTGCTGGTTTCCTTAAGCTGTTCGTCAGCCGTCAGAATGCGAAACCTTTTGTCCTCAACCTCTTTGATCCTTGGATATGTTATGTCCTCTGGATCCACGAAAACCTCGTAGTCTATGATTGTGAACTCCCTGAGCCTGATCGGCCCCTTCCTAGGTGCAATCTCGTTGCGCAGGCATCTGCCCACCTGAGCGATACCGAGTGGCAACCTCTCCCTCTCAGCCAAGTAGACCCTCTTGAAGTCTACAAACTGTGCCTGAGCAGCCTCTGGTCTGCCGTAGCCGGTGACACCCCTCTCATATGGTCCGATCTCGACTTTAAACATCAGGTTGAAGGGCTCCGATTGGCTCAGTTTACCGCCACACTCCGGGCACTTCAACCCTTTTTTCTCGATTAGACTATCTAATTTCTCTGCACTCGCACCCTCTTTGATCTCGACTCCACAATCCGTCAAGAGAAGTTCTGTTCGGTACATTCGGCCGCACGAGAGACATTTGGTCGTTATGTCTGTGAAGTGCGCGATGTGGCCGGACGCCTCGAAGACGCGTTCATGTGTTATTATGGCCGACTCGATCTCGACCATCCCTTCATTCAGGACAAACATTTTCCTCCACTTATCCTCAAGATTGCGCTTGAGAAGTGATCCGATTTGTCCATAGTCAAAGAAACCGCTGAGTCCTCCGTATATTTCAAATGAGGGAAAGAATATCCCGCGCCTCTTTCCCAACTCGACGATTCTGTCATACAGATCCATTGTCTGCCACGCTTCTATTGGTTAAGGATTATAACTACCAAAGGCATTTAAAGAGACGTATTCCCAATTTGGGTGACTAAAATAAATTGGTCTGTCCTAGTTCGACCTCCCTCACTGACATTGCGCTCCCGCAGAAAAATATTAGTGTGCAATTCACAAATTTATCCTTTGAGTAGTAGTCTGATGATAGGCTGCGATTTTTCCGTCCTGCTTAAAGTGGTTCCGTTAATGCTTTTAATTAAGGTTGAGGATGTCATATTATTTCAGTGAGATCGTTTTGGGTGATTCGTCAGCCGGGACATCTACTGAGGTGCGTGTAACTGACGGTTAAAAAGAGCAAAAGCAGGGCTTCCGCGGTATACTCTGCTCTTAGCCACCCCCTTCGGAAGAGGATAATTGACAGAATCCGGAAGAATGGTAGGGCTGGCTTCAAGGATCTGAAGGAAGAACTGCATGTGAGCGTCGGTACACTGTATTATCACATCGACAGCCTCGGCGATCTGATTACCCAGGATAGTGATAGGAAATACGTGCTCACGGATAAGGGCTTGATGGCCCTCAGGATGTTGGAGTCTGATGAAGAGAGGTTGGAGTCGATGAGGATTGAGGAGCCACGGGAGTTGCCTTTCATAGCCGACTTGCAGGCCTTCTTCTTGCCAAAGTGGTTGTTTGCATACATATCTTCCTCTCCTAAGAGAGGGTTGATGGAGGCCTTGGCGATTATGGCACTTGGCTCGATTTCTTCTCTGGTCGCCGACTTGGAGCCCATACTCTTCTTCTACAACAGCCGACCGATGGTTTCGCCATATCAGATCTTCTTAGAGTTCTGGGCTAGTTGGATAGTGGTTTTCCTTTTATGTGAGGCCTTGACCTACGTGCTCTATCGGAAGAAGGAGGAGCACCTAAGCCTGCTTTCTGGCGTGGCTTTCTCGTATCTGCCAATGATCGGGTATTCTCTTCTCTGGGGCTTGAGTGGATTCCTGCTCCCCGGGCTTCTGGTGTATCCCTTGGCCTGGAGGGTTCTCATGCTGGTCTTGCAGGTTTGGTCGATGGGCTTGCTGTCTATAGCCATAAGCATATCCAAGGCTTTGAGGATCGATAGGGCGGCGGTTGTGAGTTTTCTGATCCAGTATCTGAACATATTCTACGTCCTTATATTTGTGGTCAGATTTTTCTAGCCAATCGACGAAAAAGTCTCGGTTTCTTCTCTCTTTTTTGGGTTATTGTTGTTAAGTTTCGCTCATGTTGTTGATGTAGAGTGACTGGGGATAACAGTCTTTTGGAAGAGTTAAAGGTTGTATTCTTCCATGTATGTTGGTGCGCTCACTTTCCATCCGCCCTTAGATTGGAGGTAGTTCTCTAAGCTCAAGATTGATTCCTCTTCGCCGTGGGTCAGGAAAACATGCTTCGGCGGAGTTTTGAAGCTGTTGAGCCAGCGATGCAGGTCGTTCATGCCGGCGTGGGCGGAAAAGCCGTCGATCTTCTCGACCTTTATCCGCACTGGATAGGACTGTCCGAGGATTCTGACAGGAGAAACTCCGTCCAAGATTTGTCGTCCCAGCGTCCCAACCGCCTGGTATCCCACAAAGAGAAGCGTAGATTCTGGATGAGTTATGTTTATGATTAGGTGATGTTTAATGCGTCCTCCAGTGATCATCCCCGAACCGGCCATGATGATGGTTGACCCTTTTATCAGGTTAATCGCCTTGGACGCCTCGACAGATTCGACGAGCTTCAGCCCAGGAAAGTCAAAAGGGGATTTGCCGTCCTTGAAGAGCACGCATGTCTCTTTGTCAAAATACTTCTTACATTGTTCAAAGACCTTCGTGATCTCAACAGCCATGGGGCTATCGAGAAAGGTCATAATATAAGGGATCCTCTCCGCATGCGTTAAGCGGTTGAGGTGATACAAAAGCTCTTGGGCACGCTCGATGGCAAAGGTGGGGATGAGGACATTACCACCAGCCTTTACCGTGTCGTTGATGATCTTGCAGAGTTTTTCATCAATATCTTGGGGATTGTCATGGTTGCGATTTCCGTATGTGGACTCCATGACTACGTAATCTGCTCGATCAAAGACAGAGGGATTGCTGAGAAGAGGATTACCCCATTGGCCGATATCCCCAGAGAAGATGATGTTCCGCGACCCGTTCTCATCTTGAACAATGATCTCAATCATGGCCGAGCCAAGTATGTGACCGGCATCATGGAAACATACCTTGACTCGGTCATTCAGCGGGAGATAGTCTTCATAGGGAACATCCTTTAGAAGCGGAAAACATTTCTCGGCATCATGGACTGTATACAGAGGGATTTCTGGATAGGGTCCTTTTCGGCCTTCCTTTTCATGGCGTTTTTTCTTGAAGGCTGCGTCTTCTTCCTGCATTCTGGCAGAGTCCAAAAGGACGATCGGAAACATCTCTTTGGATGCAGGGGTCAGGAGAATATCTCCCGTAAATCCTTCCTTGACAAGCTTGGGAATAAGCCCGGAGTGGTCTATGTGAACATGGGTGAGGAGGAGATAATGGATCTGGTCTGGAGGAACTGGAAAGCTCTTCCAGTTTCTGTAGGAATAGCCCCGCTCTTGAAACATTCCGCAATCGACAAGGATTTTCGCTCCGCCGGCGTTCAGAAGGTAGCTTGATCCCGTCACTTGACGGGTTGCGCCCAAGAATTTTATTTTCATGATCCTCTCCCTTGTATTAACATTTTTTAACCTATCAGTTCTTCGTCCCACTATCCGAAGACTTTACAAATTAAAAAAATATTTGAGTGCTAAGTGAAGCTTGATAAATGTATCTTTGTCGAAAACCTTGCGTCAAGAAAACTTTGGGGTTTTAGGATTTCGATCAAGATTTGCTGTTGGACCATATTGATATTTTTCTAACTTACCGAGCCTTCAGTCTCTTTACTATGGGCGGCCTCAGTTTCCTGAGAACTCTGAAGCCACAGTTTGGACACTTTATCTCAGGGATCCTCGCAAGTTCTTCTGCAGTAACCTTCGCCTCGCATTTTAGGCACTCATACATTACTCCGCTCAGTTTCTTCTCTTCTGCCATTTCATCATTTCCTGTTCTTTTTTGGTGTTGTTTTACCTGAAGTTAAGCTTTTTGCTAAGTCTGTAGGTAGCTGATCTGGCTATTGTGTTTCACCTCGGAATATTAGGCTTATTCTCAGGCGCGTTGGATGGACTGGGAGTCTCTTGCTTGATTATCTCCAGAACCTCTTTGAACTCGTCTGTTCCTGCCTTCTTCAGCATCTCGTAGATCGCCATCTCTGTTGAGGCTATGACAACTCCTTCGTGTCTCATCCTTTCGATGGCTGTCGTTAAGTCTTTCTCTGTTCTTGAGGATGTTGCGTCCACAATGACATAGACCCTAAATTTTTCTAGACCTTGTAGAGCTGTCTGTGTCACGCAGATGTGTGCCTCGATTCCCACAAGAATGAGCGTTGTTGCGCCAGTCTCTTTGAGCCTTCTTCTGAACTCCTCCGAGAGAAAACAGTTGAACGACACTTTCTCGATCGGCTTGAGGTCTGGGATGAGTTCTCTTAAGTTGTCTACGGTTCGTCCCAGCCCCTTTGGGTACTGCTCTGTTAGGATCACTGGTATTCCCGCGATCTTAGCGAACTTAACGAACTTCGCGATGTTACCCACCACCTCTTCTCTTCTGACCATCTTCGACATCAGCTTCTCCTGGGCGTCGATGATTATTAAGACAGCCCCTTCTCGTCTCATCAGTCTTGAACGGTTCATCTAAGACACCAGCGAATACTTGCTTTTCGTTCCTTGATTAGCTTTTGGATAACTGCCGCTTGCGTGCTAACAAACCTCGAGTCAAGAGCGTAGTTTTGGAAGTCCCTGAAGGTAACTCAGAAAAAGGTTAGAGCAGAATATTGAAAAGGATTTAGTTTAGATTCTTCAATCTAGAAAAAAATGGATCTAATCGCAAGGTTTCTTCTCTTTTTTCTTCTTTTCACACATTTTTATCCCTCAGAGTCTTATTGAATATCAAAATTCTATTTAAGGCTTTTCTTACTCAATTTTCGATCGAAGATCAAAATGAATGCGCGTTTGCATTGTGATTGCCTCGACTTTTAAATAATAGGTGGATCATGATGGCAAAGAAACTCTTAGAAGAACTGTTGGAAGAAGAGTTAGGTTCCGAGAAAGCAAGGATGGTGCCAAAGTCCTTTGACGTTATTGGCGACATAGCCGTAATAAGGTTTCCAGAGGAGGTCGAGGGATACAAGAAGACTATAGCCGAAGCGGTTATGAAGACGAACAAAAACGTTAAGACAGTCCTGAATCAGACAAGTCCAGTCCATGGTACGCTGAGACTCAGAGGCCTCGATTGGGTTGCTGGAGAAAAGAAGACAGAGACTATCCATCACGAGTACGGATGCGTCTACAAGATAGATCTGGCGAAGGTGTACTTCTCGCCGAGGCTGTCATATGAGAGAAACCGAATAACAGCGCTCGTCAAGCCAAGAGAGGTCATCGTAAACATGTTCGCCGGAGTGGGGTGCTACTCGATAATGATCGCGAGAAACAGTGAGGCAGACAAAATCTACTCGATTGACATAAACCCGGATGCGGTCGGACTGATGGAGGAGAACATCAAGCTGAACAGAGTCGGATACCGCGTGGTCCCGATCTTTGGGGATGCAAGAGAGATCGTTGAAGGCAGGTTGAAGGGCGTCGCGGATCGCGTGCTTATGCCACTGCCGGAGATGGCCTACTATTACATTGAGGTTGCCGAAGTAGCCCTGAAACCAGAGGGCGGATGGATACATTACTACGACTTCACCCACGCTAAAAAAGAGGAGGATCCGAAGGAAGAGATTGCTAGGAAAGTTTCCGCTAGGCTGGAGGAGCTTGGCCTAAAATTTGAGCTAAATTTCTCCAGGATTGTCAGGGATGTCGGTCCAAACTGGTATCAGATTGCCCTAGACATCCTTATTCTCGGAAAGACTTGAACCACAACCTTTCGCGAGCGTATAGTAGGAGGGTGATCAATGAGTGATCATGTAATCGTTTGCAATCTTGAGTATGCTGTCCGCCATTTACCAGACTTATCTTCAAAGGCTGGGTTTAAACTCGAGAAGACGTTTCTTGCGTTGATTAAACCGAATATCTGCGGGATCTACCATCCGTCTTTAGATCTTCTATCGAGCATCGTCGGGTTTCTCTTGTCTGGCGCCAAATCTGTGGTGATAGGCGAGACAAGTAGCATGATGCATGACCCAAAGGAGCAATTTGAGAGTCTTGGTGTCAACGCTCTTGTAAAACGTTTTGGTGGAAGTGTGAGAGCTGTTGATCTTTGCGAAGATGAACGGGTTAAGGTCCGCGTTTCTAGTCCTCACGCGCTTAAGGAGATCGACTTCCCAAAGACAGTCCTAGATTCTGACGTTCTCGTCAACGTTCCGAGGATTGGCACACACTCAACGACACGTTTAACATGTGCCATAAAGAACTTATTGGGCCTCCTACCCCAGAAGCGTAAGTTTAGCGTATACCATCCTTTGGGCGTGGATAAGGTGATCGCCGATATAGCCAGTGTGATAAGGCCAGATTTGAATGTCGTGGACGCTGGAAGCAAAGTGATCTTGGGTGTGGATGTCTTGGCTGTAGATGTTGTTGCCTGCAGATTTGTAGATGTAGACCCAATGAAGGTTGAACACCTGAGGCTAGTCTCAGAGGATCGAGACGAAAAACTCGAGAGTCTCATGAAAAGGGTAAAGGTAATAGATGTTTAATCCTTTTGCGCGCAAACAGTAGGCCCGACCGAAAGGCTTATATAGGGGAAGCGTTATCGACTTTGTTTTACTGGGCCAGAGTTCCATACACTCAGTCTAATCTGAATTGCGCGCCCGCGCAATATATTGATGAAGATTTTTCTGAGCCATGTACTCCAATCCAAACCTACTGGCCAGTCTATGTAATTTGAGGTGAGGTGGCCATGGAAAAGAAGAAGGAAGAGAATCGCTTCCATAGGCGTCCCACTATATGCCCAGAGTGCAGTAGCCATGACCTTATTGAAGACTATGAGAGGGGCGAGATTGTATGCGGGCACTGTGGATTGGTGATAAGAGAGAACGTCATGGACATTGGACCAGAATGGAGGGCGTTCACGAAGGAGGAGATGGAGGAAAGGAGTAGGGTTGGGATACCATTCTCACTCACACTCCACGACAAGGGTCTCTCGACGGTGATAGACAGGGCAAACCGAGACGCGTTCGGTAGAAAGATACCGGCGTCGACTAGATTCCAGATGCTCAGGCTCAGAAAGTGGCAGATCAGATCAAAGGTCCACTCTTCGATCGACAGGAACCTTGCCCAAGCGATGGCCGAGCTCGATAGGCTCTCAGACAAGGTTCGGATTCCAGACTCCGTCAAGGAGAAGGCAGCCTTAATTTACAGAAGGGCGCTGGATAAGGGACTGGTGAGAGGACGTTCTATTTTAGCCATAGTTACAGCGTCCGTCTACGCAGCGTGTAGGCTCTCACAGACACCCAGGACGTTGAATGAGATCTCGGCCGCCAGCCTGGCCGAGGAGAAGGATGTAGCTCGATGCTATCGCCTATTATTGTCTGAGCTTAATCTTAAGATGCCGATCATAGATCTTAAAAGGCGCGTCCCGAAGATCGCGTCGAAGATCGGTGTCAGCGAAAAAACCCAGCAAACTGCAATGAAGATCATAAGAATGGCCGGGAAAAAACGCGTGGTTGCTGGAAAAGAGCCAATGGGCCTGGTAGCCGCGGCGCTTTACATAGCATGTGTCTTGGAAGGTGAACGAAAGACTCAGAAAGAGGTAGCGGAGGCGGCTGGAGTGACTGAGGTCACTGTGAGAAATAGGTATAGAGATCTAAAGGATAGTCTTGACCTCGACGTTTAGGTCAAGTCCATGCGGTCTTAGATAAGAAACTTAGCTACCTGTCTGGAACTAAGCCACGCACGGGGATTTACAGGTCGTTGTGTTATCCGCTTGTAGTGCTACAGTTCTTCCCAGTCAGGATGGGGTCAATGGATCTCTATATTCTCCTCTTGGAACCCCAGTTGAGTTAGATATTGTTTCACCCTCTCTCTGTGATCGCCTTGTAGTATGATCTGGTTGTCCTTTGCTGTTCCGCCACAAGCGCAGAGGGTTTTAAGTGTTTTAGCAATAGTCTTCAGGTCCTTGGCTCTGCCAGATGCTCCTTGGATTACTGTTACTGTCTTCCCCCATCTTCTTGTCTCGCGTCTGACCGTTACTCTCTGTTGTTCTCTGGTTATTGTGCCACAAACACAAATTTCCTTTGGAAGCCCACAGACTGGACAGATCTCTACCATTGCTTAGACTTCTTTGCTCCTTTGGTCGTAGAAAAGGTTATTACAAGCATATTTAATATTTTCTCTTTTCGGGATTTTTGCCTCTTATAAGTTTGTTATGAGTGTATATGATGCTTTGGTGGTGTTGGGATGCCGGCTTTGAGGATGAAGTGTAAAATAGTGACTTTTGAAGAGGTCCACGATATGGTCAAGCGTGTTTCTGAGAAGGTGAAGGCATCTGGCTATAGGCCTGACATGATTGTCGGGCTGGCCCGTGGGGGATGGCTTCCCGCCAGGTTGATGTGTGATTTCCTCGGGGTGATCGACCTAGTCAGTTTGAAGGTCGAGCATTGGATTGAGACTGGTAAGACAAAGGATGAGGCCACAATAAGGTATCCGCTTGTTGCGGATCTTCGAGGTAGAAGAATACTTGTTGTTGATGACATTACAGATACTGGTAAGAGTCTGATCACTTCCACAGATCATCTAAGTAAACTGAATCCTGAGGAGATGAAGGTTGCCGTGATGCAGTACATTCCTGAGTCCGAGTTTAGACCTGACTACTTTGCTGAGGTGGTGAAGGTCTGGACCTGGTTCATCTATCCGTGGAATTGGATTGAGGACACGAGTACACTGATAGTCAGGCTTTTGGACACGGAGAAGGATCGGATGTGGGGCGTGGATGAGATAGATGGTGGCTTGAGGGCGAGCTTTGAGATCGAGTGGGATAGGAAGATGCTGGAATACATCTTGAAGGTTATGCTGGAGAGGGGGCAAGTTGAGAGGCTCAGCGGGCCTAGGGGTGCCTCTTACAGGTTTAAGAGCGGAGCTGTCGTCAAGTTCTAATTTCTCGTCATGTTTTTATGTGACGCTTTGTATTGTGTGGTCAGGTGGTATCGGCGTTTGAGTGAGGATAAGTGGATCGCTGGTTGCAGGAAGGTTCTCAAGGATTTGAAGGAGAGCGCCTCGAGGAAGGACAGGGATAGGCTGGACCTAGTCAAGTCTATAAGATATTCCATAATGTCTCTGAACAGGAGCCTGATGGGTTGGTGGCAGTGGGTTAACAGTCCTGAGATGATGGCCAACTTCACCCGTGAAGAGTTGGAGGACATGGACAGAACTCTAAACACTCATGTCAATTCTTTCATTGAGTACGACATCAAGGTGACGAGGGTTGGTTCTAGGTTCAGGAAGAAGGAAGAGGTTGAGAGGAGAGAGGGCGAGAGGCTAGTTGTCTGATGGCGCGCTCTGCTCAATACTTATTCGATCGATATAACTGCAATAAGGAGTCGCGCAATTTCAGGAGGTTGTTTTCTCCACTCTTTTCCAAGAGATGGTTGCCTGATTCTCTCAGTCATGGAGTTTTCACCAGGTCAGATAGGACTTGTTTTATGATGCAGAATGTGAGGAAGGCGAGGGCCATCAGCCAGAGGGGGCCTCCCAAGACAAATGAGATGAAGTATTCCAACCGCTTATTCAACCAAACCAGCCTCCTAGATCGATCGTTATGTTTACTGCTGGATTAGTTCCATTATTCTTTCCTTCTCCTTAAGGGAGTTGATGAGCAAGTCTGGTTCCTCTTTTCTCAGTTCTTCAGCCGTGTAGGCACCTGAGGGAACGGCCACGCATCCCATGCCAGCTGCCTTTGCGGCCTTCACTCCAAATATTGAGTCTTCCACGACTAGGCATTCTTCTAGCCTGACCTTAATTCTTCTTGCGGCTTTCAGGAAGATTTCTGGGTTTGGTTTCGGTTTTGGAACTTCGTCAGCCGTAACCACTACATCGAAGTATCTTCTGATGGACTTCTCCGAGAGCAGTCTGTCGACGACTTTCTTGGGACCCATCGTTGCCAGAGCGATCTTAACTCTGCCATATAGAGCATCGAGCAGTTCAACTGCTCCTTCAAAAAGGTCTACAGCTCCTGTCAGCTCGGTTTGAAACTCGATCTTCCTTTCGACAAGTCTTTCCAACTCTTCTTCATTGAAGTCAATACCGCATTCTCTTAATGCATCCTCCATAATTTTTCTTGTCCCAACGCCAATTCTTCTATCTATGAACTCGTCGCTGATCGTGTAGCCGGCTTCAGATAAGACTCTTCTAAATGATTCCGTGACCGTCCTCCTCGTGTCGGCTAAGGTCCCGTCCCAGTCAAATATGACCGCCTTAAACATTCGCATACTGAAACGACTCCTTGAAATCAAAACGTGCAGCATACCACGCCTAAGTTATTACTCTTCCTTTCCTCTCAAATCAAGGAGAGATTAGTCAAAAAGGAAAGATATTCGTTCTGTCTAACTCTGGTCAATCACTCAGTTATATCCGTGTAATCCTAATTACGTGTGCGCGAAACGCATCATCGCACGGGAATATTTTAATGTTTGTAGTCCATACTTCATATGGAGAGGAAAGGAAATGGGCATATTCGATAGATTGCTTGGGCCTTCAGAGGTAGAGAAACTGAAAGAGAAGAAAGATGTTGAAGGGCTAATAGGAAAGCTTGAGACCGGAAAGCCTAGGGAGCAGGCATCCGCGGCATACGCGTTGGGGGATATTGGTGATGAGAGGGCGACTGACCCTTTGATCAGGCTTCTGGAGAGGATTGCAACCGACGGTAATGTTTGTGTGGCTGCAGTCCAGGCCCTGGGAAAAATCGGTAACGAGAGGGCGATAGAGGCGCTGGTGAGGTGCCTCTCCGACAACGTTAGGGGAAGAACCAGCCCGATCGGAGTTATGGAAGTTCCAGTGGCCTTGGCTGCTGCGCACGCCCTCAGTTCGATTGGCGAGCGTGCTATAGATCCTGTGATCGAGGCTCTGGGAAGCGAGCTCGGGAGAATGAGGGTATACGCGAGAAGAACGCTTGAGATGATTGGAAAACCAGCAGTTGAACCATTGACCAAAGCCCTTACGAGTGAGAATGAACGTATACGCGAAGAAGCAAGGGGAATTCTCAAAGACATGAAGGTGGAACCCACAACACCTTCACCGGCCACAACACCTAAGAAAAAATACTGTATTAAATGCGGGGCAGAGGTATCAGTCGAAGCCAAATACTGTCCGAACTGTGGATCAGCACAGTGACCTTGTGGGGTCGCGCACGCATTTTGAAAAACCGATAGGCAAAAAATGTGAACAGCAGAAAAGAAAAATGAGTCAACCCATATGGAAAGGGGATTGAAAGATGGAATTCTTTAGAAAGCTTGAAGAAAGGAAGCAACTCTGACATAAGGTTAGATTATAGAATGGAAGGAGGCAGAGCAATGGGTAAGTCATCGGGCAAGAGAGAAGATGTGAAGGAAGTTTTGAAGAGGATGATAAAGAGACTTCATGAAGATGAGGACCCAGAGAAAGTAAAAGAAGGATTTAAAGAGGTGTTGAGAGATGCCACACCGACTGTGATATCCCAGATAGAAGAGGAACTCATAGAGGAAGGTATGCCGAGGGAAGAGGTCCAGAGGCTCTGCGACGTTCACCTCGCCGTGTTTAAGGAGTCCCTTGAAAAAGCAAAGCCTATGGTGCCTCCAGGACACCCCATTCAGATTCTCTCGGAGGAACATAGGATTCTGCTGAACTTTGCCGATGAACTGAAAAACATAGCAGAGAGGACGAAGGAAGCGGGAGACTTTGACTCTGCTGACGAGGAAATGAAAGAATTAGTCCGCCTCACGAAGGGTTTCAAGGAATCTGAGAGCCACTATCTGCGGGAAGAAAATGTTCTTTTTCCTTATCTTGAGAAGCATGGGGTCAAACAGCCTCCAGCGATAATGTGGACAGAACACGACAGGATAAGAGAGATAGAGAAGAGCCTTTACAGACTTAGCGACCGCGAAAACATGGCTTTTCAAGCCTTTACGAAGCGACTGGAGGAGGTAGCGCTGTCGCTTGCTGACATGCTCTCAAGCCATTTCTATAAGGAGAACAACATTCTTTTTCCAACGGCTTTGGATGTGATAGGAGAAGGCGAGTGGAAAGATGTTAGGCAGCAGTTTGATGAGCTTGGCTACTGCTCTTTCACTCCTGAATCTGCAAGGATAACCGTTGAAGAGACGAAGGGACTGGTTCCAAAGCGTGAAATAGAAGGTACAATTCCTTTTGAGACGGGCAATTTACCGAAGGACGGAATTGAAGCGATCTTTAACACGCTCCCAGTAGACATCACTTTTGTGGATGAAGAGGACACGGTACGATACTTCAGTCGATCTAAGGACAGAATCTTCGCAAGAACGAAGGCGATAATTGGCCGAAAAGTTCAGCAGTGTCATCCACAGAAGAGTGTGCATATCGTCGAGAAGATATTGAAGGCGTTCAAGAGTGGGAGGAAAGATGTGGCTGAGTTCTGGCTCAACCTGAAAGGCAGGTTAATTCATATCCGGTACTTCGCAGTTCGCGACGAAAAGGGAGAATATCTTGGATGCTTGGAAGTAACGCAAGACATTACAGATATAAAGAAGATTGAGGGAGAAAGAAGGCTCTTAGAATGGGAAGACTGACCTCTGCGTATGAGAATTTTGCTGAAGAGATGATGATGGGTGTCAAATCCGTCATCGTACACGATTTCCACTCTTCTATAGTTGGATAGCCGAAAATTAGATTAATTTCTTCGTCCAATATTTTCAAGAGGAGGTTAAGAAATGGTTTTGGATGTTGTCTGCAATATGGAGATAAATGAGAAGACCTCTAAATGGAAGTCTGAATACAAGGGGAAGACCTACTACTTCTGTGCACCGATGTGCAAGCAGACGTTCGACAGAAACCCGGAAAGATACATCAAAACCGAGTAAAGCGGAGCTATAGCCATTGGGAGAACAGGCAAGATGCCATAGAGGCGCTCCGACAGGAGGCAGAATATTCAAAGAAAGGGTTGGATGGCTATGAAGTTGAATAGAAACAGAGTGGCTGGAGTGATCTTAATCGTGGGAGGCCTATTCATCCTTTACATGGGTTATCTCGAATCCATTGACGCCAGCTATTACGGTATACCCTACCGGTATATAGGAGAGGTGATTGACCACATTGTCGCGCACATGCCAGAAGGTATGTTTGCAGTTTTCATAAAGGTTATGTTTCAGATATACACCAAGCTCTGGCTTCTGACCATGGGCGGAGGGCTAAGCAGTATAATCGGCGGTGTACTGATAATCTATAACAAAGTCGATCGTGGAAAGGAGATCGCCCATCTCTCGGAGTTAGGCCTCGCATCCCTAATGTATGCATTGGTATTCCAATACTTTGAGACGGAGTATGAGGCGATACTGAACGCCGTCCCAGGTTTAGGTCCTGTGGACCTTGAAATTATCACCCCTGAATACTTTCTCGCCTGGATTGTTTACGTGGCTTTCTACGTCGCCACTTGGATAGCTAAAGAGCAACCGCCAATTCCAATTAAAGAAGAGAAGCCACCTGAAGTTTCACCTCAAAAAGAGAAAATCTGTATAAGATGTGGATCAACCATCAATTCTGAAGCCAAGTACTGCCCCGAATGCGGAGCAAAACAGTAGACACGCGTCATTGAAAAACTAAGCGTCCAGTCTGTAAAGAAAACATTAGGCGATCATGAGAGTCCTTGTGCTTGTCTTACCCTTTATGATCCCAGAGATGCTCTTTTTAATACATGCCATTCGATGCAGTTCTGAGGTTCCAAAAAAGAGGGAGGTGCGGGGAAGAATAGTCGGGTGCTATCTCCACTTATCGTAGAGTTTGAATAATGGAAGTTGAGGTGGATTGAAAGTAAAGAGTGCAAAGATAAAACCTAATAAGATTATTGAAGTGAAGCGATTCTTTCAAAATTCTGTTAGGTGCTTTTCTTGATGAGTAATCTATACTTGGTTAACTGTCCAATTACGACTGAGAGGATGAGACGATTGATATGATTTTTCTTGATAAATTGATTGAATTTCTTCTTAAAGGTCCGAAAAAAGGGACACAAATTATTCTCAGCATTGTTGGAACACTCCTCTTTTTCGCATATATCGTTTTGTATGTTATCTTCTCTATTTGGATAGGTGTATTCTTAGGATTACCCAAATTTCCTGTCCCACCTTGGAACACTCTTTTATCGATGCCCTTCCTTACTGTAGGATTTTTTTTACAGTTTTGGTCAATTCTTGAGTTCATTAAGGCAAGGGGGACACCAGCTCGGTTCAACCCGCCGATGAAGCTTGTCACCACTGGTCCTTATGCCTACATCAGAAATCCTCAAAGCACTGGCTGGTTCACAATATTCATCGGAATTGGCATTCTGTTTCAATCGGTCTCTCTAATCTTCATATTCACACCGCTCTTTATGCTTATTAGTGTAATACAATTGAAGAAGATTGAAGAACCAGTCCTCAGAAAACGTTTCGGTAAAGAATACATCGAGTATAAGAAAAGAGAGCCATTGTACATTCCTAGGCTAAAAAGTAAGGTCAAGAAACAAAGATGATTAAATTAAGATTGAATTCTAATGTCAATTTTCAGGCGCTCAATCTTTCTTTTTCTACGTCGAGATGAAGACGCGAAAAAGAGTAAAATAGTAGTTGTATTAAGACATTAAACAGGAGGAGAGAAATTTTGTCTGAAAGCGTGATGGGAAAAGCAGAAGTGGGCTTATACGAGAAGGAGAAGCCTAGCATGGGTCAAGCTGCTAAGGGTCAACTAATCTTGACAAACCGTAGAATTGTCTATGTAAAGTATCTTGGCGGAAAGTTTCTCAGAGTCAAGGTCGAAGACTATTCTAATAGAATAGAAGAGGGATTGAAGAACGACGGTAGTTTCGAGATTCCATTGAAGCAAATCACCGAGGTTAAGGCTGACCGGATCTGGGGAACAGGATACCTGAGAGTACGCTATCGAACAGATATGGGTGAGAAGGTATACTCCCTCATCTTGACATCTATGTGGACGATGTGGGGTATCATTCCAGGAAAATCACCGTACGAGGACATGGCTCAACGCATAGAACAATTGAGGAAAGAAGCTTCAATAGCTTAATCATATCTTCTGAAAGTTTTTCCTTCAATCAAAGCCTTCTAGACTTTAGAAAATCAGGGCTTTGTCAGGCCATGGTAAGAGGCAAATCCTACGCCTATCACAAAGATTACAAATCCTTCCGACCAGTAACCATACAGGAAAGAGATTAGACCTAAACCAATAAGAATAAAGCCAAACACTCGGCTTGCTTTCATCTTCAAATTAATTTCATATTACTCTTTATCTTTACTGACTTAAATATCCTTGTTTCAAACACCTTACCTTAAGATGTGAAAAAAAGAAAGGTTTAGTATAAATTCACGCTTGAGCGGTGGTAGCCCGGAGGAGATTCGAACTCCTGTCAGCGGGTGTCTCAAGAAGGACCTTTGCTCCCTCTTCCAGAGCCCGCCATGCTTAACCACTACATTCGGCGGAGAGTTTCTCTACTCCTCCACCGGGCTGTCTGTCCGGGCCATTAGGAAGTATTTCCAGTTTCATCAATAAATCTCTTATCGCTTCTAGTGGGCGAGGACGCCTATCAGAGGATTGATTCTTTCGCGCGGCATTGTTTGCTCATAATAAACTCGAGCATGACGCAGATCGATTGAACATTTTTTTGGTAACTTAGGACAAAAGGCTTCATCTTTTTGACATTCTAAATCACTCAGATCCTAGAAAAATGTCAAAAAGGATCATTTCCTCAAAAAAGTTTTACTATAAGAACATAAAAGCATTCCTTAATTGCATGCTTCTTTCCTTAACTATCTGTAGGAGCTTTGGTCTAAAACCGAAAGCCTTTGGGTTTCCCAAGGGCTAGTAGGCAGTCCTGATGGGAAGATCTTGCGGAGTTCCTACCTCATGCGCGGAGGTGGGGTTCGCGTTAGGATCGCCCGGCTCGAAAGAGCTAGGAAAAACTCATCGAAAGAATGCGCCCTCAGACCAAGATTAGGTGGAGACGAGGCTTAGGGCGAGACCAAGTCGAAACGTAAATCGAGGTCAGAGGAAGCGGTGTAGGATTGGGACTCCTGCAAGCTCCTACCGCGCGCGTTTTCTCTATTTCCTCTTAATCCCTCTTATGGTTCCTAGCTTTTTTGTGCATGAATGCTGATTGTGTTTTCTCAAGGTGAGATGTCTTGCTATATACGGTGAGAGGGTTGGAGGATGGTGCTAGGGGTGTGACGATTCGTTTGCGCGTGCTTAGGAAGGAGGATGCTCGGGTTGTGAAGACGAGGGATGGAGAGGAGCACCGGGTTGTTGATGTTGTGGTCGGTGATGGAACTGGGATAACGACTCTTGTTCTTTGGGATGAAAGGGTTGATCAGGTATCAGAGGGTGATGTCATAGATGTCGCAAACGGCTATGTGAACAGATTCAAAGGCAGGCTTCGTCTGAATGTGGGCAAGTATGGTGAATTGGCAAGGATTGAAGACCCCAAGTTCCTAAAGTCGGAGCAGATCCTCAAGATGAGGGAGGAAGGAGACAAGCGTCGCGTCTGAACATGTTGCCTTTTGCGCTAAGGGAGAATTTGGGTTAAACGACCTTGTATTTCAATGGTTTTCCTTCTCGATCAAATATTGCCATGTTCTTTTCTGTTTGATACGGATACGAGGTTATGACCATTATCCTACCATAAAATTTGTTTAAGTCTGTGACGGAAGGGTGTAAAGAGCCTGATGGGTGGGAATGGGCAACTCCAATAATAGAGAAATCAATTGGAAGCATGTGCAGGGGAAAGGTGGAAAAAGTATTTCCATAAGTTGCCAACGGTGGTATCAGAGTGTCATTGACCACGACTCCATATTTATCAGCCTCTCCCCTCAAAAGGAGTACAGCTTCTCTGGGATGAAGCATCTGCGCATAGCTCAAAATGCTGTCTACAACAACCTGCTTTATCAAGACTACTTTATCCAAACTCGAGGCTCTCCAAAGTTACTGCGTCGCGCACGAAAAATTTTCTTGAAGATGTCTCGACCAAAAACTACGAGGACAAGTGTGACAAGAGGCCCCAGAATCATAGCTACTTTCATAAATAGGGGCAAGTCGGAGTAGGCAATAAGGAAGATGATAATGCCTACAAAGATTGCAAAAATAATGCTAACCAAATCCAAAGAGATAACTTCCTCAAGACTCTTCTATAATCTTCTTTTAATGCGATTGTTTAACTATTATGCCCCGCGAGAAATATCTAGGTTTGCATAAAGTGGATACCTCGCACGTACAAGTCAAGCAATAATAGATCGATCAGCCCGCGTGCCGGTGAGGGTGAGAAACCCCATCAACAGACGACGATTCTTGAATCTAACATAAGACCTAACACAATTTAAGCAAGTTCATGCACAGAAAACTATGTTCAGAAAAGATACAGATAGAACACAGAACCAAAGTAGGAAAAGGGGGCTAAATCGGTTTGCCTTCCAAAGATGAGTCGCGGAAGGAAAAGTATGTTAAACTCAAGAGTCTTGATGACCTTGTTAAGATCGTGGCCTCTTCGCCTGTGGCCTTCTTCCAGCATTTTGAGTTTGAAGGTAAGCACATATACTTCGTTGACGTGATGTTCTGTTTGGTTTAGCGAGACTGTAACCACTGATGCCAATTTGAAGTATATCCCAATTATTGAGATCGAGAAGCAGAACATCCTTAGTAGAGAGGTCCTTGAGTCCTGAATAATCGGTGGCACATCTTCGATCATCTAGACGCAGCTCAAAAATACCAATAGAATGCTGCCTACAAGGCATCAAAAACTAATAAACCTTGGGTCCAAAGCAGATTTCTATCCTTTTTTAAATTCTTACATGTTTTGAGAAGAAACTAAGAGGAAAATTGATCTATTAGTAGCAACAAAAGTTGTTTCAAACGTCATATATATGTTGTAGACTCTTCTTCTATTTTGTATAGACTGCCGATATTCTTTTTAGTTTCTGGATATGTACTATGTATTGGATTTAATTAGGTGTCTGTCAAATCCAAGCCAAATCGCCCAAGTCTGTGCTTCATCGCCCGTGTTAATCGCCCAGTCTTTCGCCCTCTCGCCCATCGCCCAGGTCAAACCAGGGGGCGCGCGGTCCGTTAATGGTTACTCTCAACTCATGACTTTTATCGCAGAGTTACTTTCCCATTCACAACGACTTCTTGGCTTCTGCCGTCTTGGTAGAGAACCTTTATTGTTGGTTTGTCAACTAGAAAGTCCATGTGGTTCGTTGAGTTGTTTCTTCCGCCAGTTGGGAAGTCTGTGTTCCTTCCAAAGGCGATGTGCGCCGTTCCAAAGACTTTTTCACTCTCTAGAAAGTACTTTACAATCCTTGCCTTTCTGTTTATTCCGATCGCCATTTCGCCAACAATCGATGCCATAGTATCCGTGCTTAGCGTCTTTTTCACCTGATCCAGAACCCACTTGTCTCTTCCATTTATGCTTACTGCCTTACCGTTCTTGCAATCAATCGAAATAGGCTCTTCTATCGGACCTATCCCGCCTATGGCGAGGTCGCAGACCAGCTTGCCTTCAAGGCTGTTTTCGATCGGCGCCGTCGTCACCTCTCCTGTTGGAAGGTTCCCCCAATTCTGGTTTGTTATCTTCATATCTGTAAAAAAACCTCTCCCGCGTATGGACATCTCCACATCTGTTCCTCCCGGCGCGGTCATCGATATCTTCTCTGCGGCTTCTGTTGAAGCAATGATTCCATCCGCTATAAGCTCCATCTTCCTGTACTCCTCTGTGCTCAATGCCAAGGCACCTTCAGTCAGCATGTCGAGTGTTATTCCCGGTCCGTGTCCCAGTCTCCTGTCCTTGTTTCTTGTTTCAAGGTGAATCAGCCTTATGCGGAACGGTGTTTCCTCCACGCTGTCCCTGAGGCAGTTGACGACCAGATCTGACTTGCCGTTTACAATAGTCTCTGTAAGAAACTTCGGGACGTTCTCGCGGAATACCGTTGGGTCTGTTTCTAGAGCCACCATCCTTGTGTACAATCCTAGTTCCAAGCCTGCAAGTGCGAAGGCCTCCCCAACTTCTCTCTTCATATCGTCGGACACAACGAGAATTTTTTCTCCGAGACAAGCGTCCATGACCTCTTTAAGTGCGTTACCCGCATGTTTGACTGCTGCATCATTCATATTCTCAAACCACCCATAACATCTATCATCCGCTAAACGATTAGGTGACTCTGGCCCCGTTCTGAATCTCCTTATCCGTAGTCAACAACGCTAGTCTATCGTCTATCTCCGCGGCTAGAAGCATTCCCTCTGAAATCTCACCTGAGAACTTGGCTGGCTCCAGATTTGTAAGAAAGATTATTCTTTTATTGACAAGCTCTTCTGGGGCATAGTATCCAACTAGACTTGAGATGGTCTGCTTCACCCCCACTTTGCCCAGATCTACTTGGATCCTATAGAGCTTACTAGTCCGGGGGACAGGCTCAGCCTTGACGACCGTACCAACTCTCATATCTAACCTCTTAAAATCATTAAAACTGACTTTACTCATTTCTGGTCATCAAAGTGTAGTGAGCATTAAATTGCATATAAGCTATTCTTAGGTTTCAAGATGCGCGGTTTGATAGGCACTAAAACTTTTATGGGAGGCACCGCACTAAAGGATGACTCTAGGCGTAAGAATGATGAGAGAAAGAGAAAAGTTAACGCCAGAAAGAAAAAGGTATCGGTATTTTGTCGGTGAAGAGGGGAAGCTTACTTATCTCAGGAATCCTGCTGGGGTTCCTGTGATCATCGATGTTTTTCGAGCTTCTTCAACGATAGTTGCAGCATTAGCCAATGGGGCTGAGGCAGTATATCCTGTTGAGAATGTTTCCGAGGCTCGTCTGCTTGCTCGAAGGCTTGACGCTATATTGGTTGGTGAGAGGCGGGGAGTAAAGATTAGGGATTTTGACTTTGGGAATTCGCCGGCCGAGATGCTGAAAGGCAACATTAAGAATAGAAAAATCGTTTTGACCACAACCATAGGAACCAAGTTGATGGTTGACGGCGGAGTCATCGCTAGCACCCTGAATGTTTCTAGAGTCGTAGACTCCTTGGAGGATAGATGCGTTGATTTCTTGATTGGCGGCATGGGTCACAACCTCACCTGCGTTGATGACCTAGCGCTTGCGAAGATGATCGAGAAGATGCTGATTGGATCAGACTATTCTGAATGGTTAGGCGTTCTCCGCGATTTCGGGCCTTCTGAATATCTCCGTGGTTTAGGATATGGTGACGATGTCGATTTGATCTGTAACGGCGTCAACCGGTTTCCCATTTTACCCTTACTTAGAGGTGGGAAAATCACGAAGTCCGAGGACAAATAGTCTCCTCGTCAGGAGACGGTTGAAGATTAAGTCAGATATGCTATCCTGTTCTTTTTGCAGATCTCCGTTTCAATCTCTCAACTTCATGCGCTATGAGCGCGGCTGCAA
>Ga0209610_1000109_pt1 | contig 40729 bp, 39 predicted proteins | sample LakKivw275mmetaG_FD_184137 | JGI IMG/M metagenome (GOLD analysis project Ga0209610, IMG submission 184137) | Anoxic lake water microbial communities from Lake Kivu, Rwanda to study Microbial Dark Matter (Phase II) - Lake Kivu water 275m metaG... | ecosystem: Environmental > Aquatic > Freshwater...
TTTTAAGGTAGTCCCAAAATGGGAAAATGTAAAAATATTAATCCGTTAAAAATTGGGGGGGTAAATGACAATAGTGTCACCTGCAAAGATGTGCGCAATGCATTTAAATCCAAGCGTATTATTACATCCAATTGTGATGATGAGGCTAGACTAATCTTCAGCAGAAGCATGAACCTGGCTATTACGAGCGGATTTTGTATGGCCGAAATTATCGCAGAACTGTGATGGTGAGTGGTATTTACGTTCTTAGAGTGTCGGCAGGCACGTTTTGTTCGACGAAAAAACTGGTTGTGATGAAATAGTATCCCGAGCAGGACTCTCTACCCGACCAGCGGTCAGGGCACCTGCCAGTCTCTACTCTCAAAGCAGGCGATACTGCGATAAGCGACAAGATTATTAATCCGGAAAAAATGCTTGACAAACTTCAAAAAATTTTCTAACCTTGTGGGCAACCGAGGATAAAATGGCACTCGATCAGAAAAAAAACACCCAGCCTTTCCAAGATACTGACGCAGGAGATACGCCTGCGGGAAAGGAATACGCCAAATAGTGGCTATCATACCATTTTGGAAGTATCATACGAAACGTGTCATGCATTGTTAATATTGTCACACGAAATTCTATCACTGAAAAATAGAAGGTAAAAACTTTGCCTGATAGCAGAAACAACGGCCCTTGTCGTTTTCATCACTGTAAAAACAACGATGTGATATGTAGATGTTATCGGTAAGACTATGAAAAACACAAAGAGAATACACAATGATAGAAACAGCAAAAATATTTGATAATATTGACGAAATTATTGATAGAATTGACAATTTCAAAATCGAGCCGATATTTACTGAGGAAAAAAATAGACGGCTGAATAAAAACGTTTCGCTCTTACTTGATGACAATAAAATATTAAAGACACTCTCGTATTTAATTGCATTCAGCCAAGACGCAAATTCTGAAGTTGTTGAAAGAGTTCTTAAATCAGGAAAGTTTGACAATGCTTTCCAGAACTTTGACATAAATAAAGTTGTAAAACTTAATCCTTGCGTTATTGCAGACAATCATTGGAAATCAATAAGAGGAATAAGACAACAGGCAAAGCTTTTTCACATTGTAATGTTGGCAAGGAAAATGAAAAAAAATGGCTCATTTGCTAAGATTCTGTTCAAGACAGATATTCCAAAGAGAATTAAAAATAAAACAGACGTTGATAAATTTTGGGTTGGATTTAACACTCTTTTAAGAGTACTGAAAGAGAAAAAAATTCCATTTTTTCAGTCTACAACTTCATTGCTTCATTTCCTATTACACATTGGTTATGATTGCGTAAAACCTGACTTAATTGTAATGAGAGTTGCGAAAGAATTGAAAATTGTTGAAAATGAAACAGGTGACAGAAATCTCAGAAAAACAGTTAGATTTATTCAGGAGTATTCGGTTAAAAGAAAAGTTAGACCGTCAATCATTGACTTCTATTTTCTGATTTACGGAGGACAAAGGGACGCGAGAAAGTTTGTAAAACCAGACTTTAAAAAGATAAATGACGACAATGAATAGACAAATAATATGTGGGCTTGGTAGATGGTGTTTCAAGGATAGTGATTAATAGAGACATTGAGCTAAAGTCCCGAATCAGCCTTCAAATTGAGAAGCCGGGAATCTTCCCCAACACACCTGATCTCCTATATGCATCGCGGATGTACCTGACCGGTGACTCTGGAGCGAATACGGTCACTAGTACAGTTGTCAGTAATGAAGAGTGAGGAGATCAGCTTTCGCCATCCATACCTCCATATAATCAAGAGTTGCAAGTTTATTTTAAAAAGTGGAATGTAAATACATAAAAACATAGGTTCACAAATACAGCCTCATACCTTCTGAGCAACTTATACTATTGCAGCTGTGCGATTTCGCTTTCTACTGTCACTACATCGAAAAAAGATGGATTTATGTCGATGTGTAAGACAGTGACAGCCTTCATGCTGATAATGCTGTATAAGGACGCCCGCCGCTTCACAAGGACACAATCTTTTTTTTCCCTAAACATCCTGCTTATATTTAATCGTGGAAAATATCAAATATCATTTCTCGACGAGACAAGGGTTGAAAAAAAAGCCGGTATACCCATTTAGTATACCCGTGTTTGATTTTTCCCGACGAGAAAACTTGACAATGATATACTTCCCAAGCTGGTCACGAGGGTTCGATTCCCTTCACCCGCTCAACGCCCTGAAAAAGAATCTTAAATTTTTAGTCTGCTGAAGAAAAGATCAATACCAATACTACTATAGTACCTGTGCCAACTGCGGCTCCTGTATGAAAAGAATCGTTTCGTTTTTTTTTCGCCACCGTCTTGTAGCCTTCCTGAAATTTTAACTGATCTTCAATTGAGTACTTGTAGTAATAGTTATAAGGGATTTCGATCTCCATCCCGTTTACAACGGCGTAGCCGAGTCCCCATCCGATTAATCCTCCTAAAAACCCGCAGGCGAATCCTCCGAATCCAGCATTGGTCACATAATATTTTTCAGCGGTCATTTTTCCGGCGATGAATTTGTCTTGAACTGCCTCCCTGCTCACGAACGGTTTAACAATTCCTTTTTCAGTTCCCATATCAGTTGCGGATTTTTGAGATTGGTATTGGAGCTTTATCCACTCGGAACAATCCTTATCTTTTTGTAAGAAATAATTGTATTCACGATCGGATAAGGCGTTCAAGTCTAATTTCTTCAATTTTAAATATTGTTCATCTTGGCAGGGATTATACTGTTCTAATTGTGGGATATTTTTTTCTTCCTCATTTTGTACGGTCTGATTGATAGTGATGGGATTTTGATCCCCTTGATTTTCCCGACATAATACTGCGATGGTTGCCCTATCGTACGATACACCAGTTATAGAAAGAATTTTTTCTATTTGAGTTGAGATAAATTCTGTAGGCTCGTTTGCCCCGACAATTTTAAAAATAACTCTGTTGGGTTTAAAACCAACCAATGTTCCTTCACTTGACCTACCGTGAACATCGGTGATGGTATCCTGGGCGAATAGTAAGACAACTAAAAACATGATTAGAAAGATCAGTTTGAGATGCACTCTTGAATGAATCATAACGCCTCCCACTAAATTTTAGTGATCATGTCTCATATTGACAGACTTGTTTCTATCAAAAATGTCCTGCCTCTTTTCAGTCCTTTTCTTGATTTGGAAGCTATAACAATTTTATTTTACCTGAATTTTAAGTGTAATACAAGTATTTTTTTAATCGAGATTTACAGAGTGATTGTTGAAAGTAAACCTTGAAAATTGGCTGGTGATTGTTTAATATTCTGTAGTTTTACGGAACATCTCTCGAACCTGACAGATCAGAAAGGATTGCATTATGGGAATTATTGAGAAAAACATCAAATGGTTTTTTAGTGTGATTCTTCTACTTTATGCCGGGTGTTCTCCCTGCTTTAATACACTGCAAACTGCCCGGATGTTGCCACCGAAAACCGTCGAGTTTACTCCAAGTGTTTCGTGGTTCTCTGAACTGGATCCGGAATCTCTCTGGTATCAACGCTGTTATGGCGGCAGGTTAGGCATAGGTCTGACCCCCAAAATCAATTTATATGGACATTACGGAGTAGTTGTATATGGTCTGCAAGACGACGAAAAAAGTCACTATACCCTCAACATTACCGCTCTGGGCTTAAAACTGGATATGACCAAACCTGCCGATAATAAGACCCGCGGAGCGTTGTATATACCGGTAGGGACTTGTTTTAAAAAAATTACCGACCGTCTGGATTTGATCGTGATTCAACCGACAATGATTCTGACCCGACCGGTGACAAAAAGGCTGGATCTGTTATTTTCAACCGTATTTTCCTTCACAAAAATCCAGGGCTCGCATGGAATCGGTAAATTTGCCGCTCAAAATATCGGTTTGGATGTCAACCTGTTTGTCAAGGGCTTGAGTTTGCGACCGGAAATCGGCATAGGGGTCGCCGAAGGTGGAGGTAAAGCCTGGCAGTATAGTATTGCTCTTTCCTATGCTCCTTCTGGTTATATTAAATAGGTGATTTTTTATCAGAATCCGTAAGGATTCAGTGAGTAAACGAAACGAAAATGACGATTGCTCGATTCCTGCCTGAAATACCTCGGCACCGACGTCTATCAATCCCACACCGCCCACAAAGCCAGTTGAACGCCAGCAACGACCCAACTTAGCATTATGTTTGCAGAACAATCAGGGACACAGTAAATTAAAAACAGAATGCAGTGGTTTTTGATGAGGATAAAACATTCACTGAAGTATAGTCGGATTGCTCTGCCGACTTTCCTTTTACTTGGGTTGATGGCGTGTATCCTCGATTATGACAAAGGAGAAGGGAACGATTTTATTTTTCCGCTGGCTGTGGGCAACGTCTGGCATTATCAGCGTAGTTTCCAGCAATTCTATTATTCTGTCGACAATACGACACGAGTTTACACCGATACGGTGACCTTGACCTCCGAAGTAACAGTCGCGATAACTGAAGAGGCAGTGCTCGACGGACAAGCAGACCTCGTCCGGATGGTCGCCACCGAAAAATACGGTAGCACGTTCGGGGAAGCAGCGCATCTGTACCGCAACGAGTTGGATGGTTTGTATATGTATGCTTACTTAATCGGTGGCGGGCCGACAGTAATGCCCAAAATGAACCCGCAAAAGCAAATTCTTTGCAAAGGCCGGCGCTTTTCGGGCTATGCCGAGTTATCGGCATATTTACAGGAAGGTTGGCCATTATTGTCTCTCCTGGATGATTCGCTGATGCGCGAAGAGCCACCCAGGAAAGTCCTGCACTATCCCCTGAAAGTCGGAAAGCGCTGGACCTACCGCGCGACAGGACAGCCTTTTCGGATGGACAAATTCATCGCCAAACGGAGCGTTCTGGAAGTTGGATGCGGGCAGTTCGATTGCTTCTCCATCAAGTTTATCTACGACCTGAATAATGATGGCCGGTGGGAGAATGACATCTGGATCACCGATTATATCAGTCGGGAAGGATTGGTAAGGCGCGAGATCACGGTCCTGAACCTGACCGAGACTGACATCAACAATCCCGCCGGCACCGGTCGCAAGTTGGATGCCTTTGATACTTTCACATTGACGGATTATTCGATCAATGCGCCGAGATAAACCCTCAGTGAGTCAATGTAAAACGCTCTTTTTCGGGAGGAAATCATCATGCGTGGCAAACTAACCGAATGGATTTTGCGAATGGCAATAGGCTTTGGGTTGCTTATTGCCGTCGCCTGCGACAGGGATGACGATGATCAGAAGAAAAATGACGAAATCTACGATATCGAGACGCACGGCATTCCGCAATTGGTGCAGTGCGACTATGTCGAGCTGGCCAAAATTCAGCGCATCTCGAAATTTCGCTCCGCTGAAGGCCATGACTACTCCGATGAATTTGAAACCTGCCGGAGCATGAAACATTATTATCAGCCGATTGACACGGTGAACTGGTCGGCGATTAAAATCTTTTCGCCGGTGGACGGGATGGTAATCAGGGCCGAACAGGAATGGGCAGGAACGCGGGTGCAGATCAAGTCCGACGACAATCCCGCCTTCCATTTTATCATTTTCCATGTCAATCTCAGCCATTCACTCAAGTTCGGCGATCACGTCCGGGCTGGTCAGCAACTCGGGACGCACATTGGCTACGAAACCTGGTCTGATATTGCCGTTGGGGTGACTACTCCCCTGGGCTGGAAGCTGATTTCATATTTTGAAGTCATGCCGGATGGCATCTTCCAAAACTACCTTGGTCGGGGGTTGACGGCGCGAAGTGACGTAATTATTACCAAAGACGCCCGCGACGCCGATCCGTTGACCTGCAACGGTGATGCATTTGTTAACCAGGGACAACTCGAAAACTGGGTGGTGCTGAATTAGCAGAGAACGCGCAGCCCCCTGCAGTGTTTATGGGACAGTTTACCTGTTGATAGCCTTTGATGAGTACCCCGAGCAGGACTCGAACCTGCAACCCTCTGCTTAGAAGGCAGATGCTCTATCCACTTGAGCTATCGGGGCACGGTGGTAATGATCAAAGCGGCTTTCAAAAAGCACTCCCAGTCGGGGTGGCGGGATTCGAACCTGCGGCCTCCTGCTCCCAAAGCAGGCGCGCTAAACCGGACTGCGCTACACCCCGTTTGCATCGGCTGTTCTGATTTTAAAAACCAGGCGAAATTTGGACATTATGCACGAGAAAATCAAGGTCAAATCCCACTTTGAATTTGCCAAAATTGGAAAATTGTGATATTTTAAGTCGTATGCAGGAGCTTCCGATACAAAACGAATTTGCGCATGGCTCGTCACTCAGGCTCCATTTTCATTTGGACGTTCGATTTAACCAAACGGGTAAAAATGCTGATTGAAAGCCTGTCCGGAGTACGCGGGTTCGACACCGATTTGACGGAGGATTTGATCACCGGTTACGCCTGGGCATTGCACGAATTGTGCAACTGCCGAAGCGTCGTGATCGGCAGGGATTCACGGACAAGCGGCGAAAAAATCAAAGACCATTTTGTGACAGCCATGACGGATGTCGGAGTCACGGTGGTTGATTTGGGATTGAGCACTACTCCAACCGTGCAACACGCCGTCGGCCATCACCGGGCTGATGCCGGAGTGGTCATTACCGCCAGCCATAATCCCCTGCCGTGGAACGGGATCAAACTATTAGGGCGCGACGGAATGTTCGTCAGCCCGGCCGAGATGCGTTGGCTACAGGAGCGAAGGCATGTCGTGCTCGGTGCGCCATACGCTTCCCGGATTGAAAAGGGGCGTCGCATCCATTATTCCCAAGCCGATGCGGATCATATCGAATTGGTTTTAAAAATACCCTATCTTGACCGCAACCTTATCCAGCGACGTAACTTCAAAGTCGTCACCGATACCGTGAATGGCGCGGCATCGCGGATCATTCCGCAATTACTGACGCAGTTGGGTTGCCGGGTAGTGGCACTGAATGACGATCCACTTTTACCGTTTCCGCATACCCCGGAGCCCCTGCCGGAAAATTTGAAACAGCTCTGTGCCGCCGTCAAGGCAGAAGGCGCCGACTTGGGTTTGGCCATTGATCCCGATGGCGACCGACTGGCGATTATTGCCGACGACGGATTGCCAATTTCGGAAGAGTACACTCTGGTATTGGCCGAAAAGCTCGTTCTGTCAAAATCAACAGCCGAGCGGAGAATCGTCGTGACGAATCTCTCGACAACTTTAGCGGTGGATGACGTCGCCCGCCAATTTGATGCCCAGGTGATACGTACCCCGATCGGTGAAATCAACGTCGCCCGGCGGATGCAGGAAGTCGGCGCCGTAATCGGCGGGGAGGGCAATGGCGGAGTGATTTTGCCCGAGGCGCATCTGGGGCGGGACTCGCTGGTTGGGACGGCGCTGATTTTACAATTGCTCAGTGCAGAAAACTGTCCGCTGTCGGCATTGATGAAGCGCTTACCACACTATATTATGGTCAAGCAAAAAGCCCCGCGCGGTGAACTGCGGCTCGAGACTCTGATTGAACGATTGAAAGCCCTTGCTCCTGACGCCATGATCGATACCGAAGACGGAATCAAATTCACCTGGCCGGATCGCTGGGTGCATGTGCGCTCGTCCAATACCGAACCAATCGTGCGGGTATACGCCGAAGCGCCGACCGAAAAGGACGCCCGGACGCTCGCCGACCGCTACATTCGATTTTTTCAAAATTTGACTTAAATCTGGAAGGAATTATGATGCCTGAAACTCCTCCTTTTAAAAAATTTCAACCCGGCGACGCGATCGCCGCTTTTATTGATCACACCTTACTCAAACCGACCGCTACCCCGGAGCAAATCGAAAAATTGTGTGCTGAAGCGGAACAATTTCAATTCGCCGCGGTTTGCGTCAATCCCGTTTATGTGCCTTTGGCCGTCAATAAATTGAAACATACACCGATTCCGGTTGCCAGTGTCATTGGTTTTCCATTAGGTGCCAATGCGACGATGCTAAAGGCGGCGGAAGCCCGGCAAGCCCTCGCTGATGGCGCTTCTGAATTTGATATGGTAATCAACTTGGGTTACCTCAAAGCCGGAGCGAATCAATTAATTATTCAGGATATTGCCGCCGTTGTACACGCGGTCGGGGATAAGGTGGTCAAGGTGATCATCGAGACCTGTCTGCTGACGGAGGAAGAAAAGAAGCGGGCATGCGAGCTGGCCCGGCAGGCCGGCGCGCAATTTGTCAAGACTTCGACCGGTTTCAGTACGGGTGGTGCGACTGTCGAGGACGTGCGCCTGATGCGGCAAGTGGTGGGTGAGACAATGGGCGTGAAAGCTGCTGGCGGGATCCGGACTTTGGCTGATGCCTTGAGTATGCTGAATGCCGGTGCCAACCGCCTGGGTACGAGTGCCGGGGTTCAGATTGTCCGGGAAAGTCGGATGCAGGAATCTGCACCTCAGTCGGCGCCAGTGGATTACTGAGCGCGCTTTTGGCGCTGACGGAAAAATTTTAGGAATTGTCGGCAGTCCGGGTCGCGACCGGTGAACAGGCTGGCGGCGGCGATCAGATCCGCTACATTTTCGTCGAGCAAATTAAGCAGGGCGGCATCCAGCCCGGCACCAATCGCCTGCACGAGAAAAGTATTATGCACTAAGGCGCGTTCCGGCAAGCCGAATGATGTGTTGCTCACGCCGAGCGAAACCGGCAAGTCAAACTTGCTTTTTATCTGCCGGATGGTTTCCAGCACTGCGGGGCCGGAAGCTGCATCAGTGGCGATAGCCAAGGCGGCGGGATCAATCAGGAGATTGGTCAGGGGAATGCCATAATCATGACAAGCGGCGATTATGGTTTGGGTCATTGTCAGCCTTTCATCCACGGTGGTGGGCAGGGTGTCCCCGATACAAAGCCCGATGACCGCCGCACCATACTTTTTAACGAGCGGCAGAAATTCCTGCAGGCGGGAAGGTTTGGCATTGACACTGTTGACCAGTGCTTTTCCGCACCAGTTTTTCAATCCCGCTTCAATGACGGCGGGTGAAGCGCTGTCAAGGCAAAGCGGAATTGTCAGCTGTTGCTGGAGTAATCGGACGGCTTTGGTCATCATCAGCGGTTCATCTACGAGCGGCGCACCGACATTGACATCAAGCAGATCGGCGGCGTGTTCGCTTTGACTTTGTGCATCCCGCAGAACCGTCTCCAGTCGTCCTGCGGTCAGTTCGCGTGCCAGCGTCTGTCGTCCAGTGGGATTGATCCGCTCGCCGATTTTGACGAATGGCAAATGCGCACCGATGGCGATAACCCGGTTAGGTGAAGCCACCCGCAATGGAAACGCCTGTTGATGCGGAAACGGTCGGCATGTGGCGGACATTTTTTTCCAGATTTTCAAAGTCGGAGCATCGTTTGCTGATTCGCACCCGACTATGGCGACGTCTCCTTGAAAAAAGGGCTGGAGAGCGTTCGAGGATGCATCTTTCACCGACTTCAGACGCACTGCCAGCGGCAAATTGGTGGTGGAACGCAAGACAGCCAATGCATCCAGGCATTTATCGGACGTTCCGGAAAATCCAATCAGATCTACGTCCAGACTTTCGAACATCACGGCTTGCGCGGAAAGCTCCGCGTTAAAATCTGTGTTGAACACTAACAGCGGCACTTTCCCGCGTATAGAGTTCGCCGCGATGATCGCTGCCCGCAGGGTTGGCAGGTCTGGTATCTCTTCAATTATCAGCAGGTCGACGCCGCAGGCCACCAATAACCGCGCTTGCTCCTGATAATTGGCATACTGCTCGTTAAAATCCCATTTTGCGTCGGTAAAATCAGCGGATTTCGGGCCGCCGATGGTGGCGGCGACCAAACCTGCATCTCCCGCGACCCGTCGCGCCAGTGCGATCGCTGTCGTGTTTATTTTTTCAATATCGCCAACTGCCTGATGAGATTGCAACCCGAGACGATCAGCGCCCAGCGTATTAGCGGTAATTATATCCGCGCCGGCTTGCCGGAAAACATGATGAAATTGCTTTATCTCCTCCGGATGGGCAAGGTTTGAAATAGGCGAAATTTGGTTGTCCGGTTTAATAACTCCGTCGAGAAGCAGGATTTGTTTGGCGATTTTGTGCCTGATGTCCATTGTGACCTCGTCTACCAAAGTGCCTGAAATATAAACTTGCTTTAGGCTCTTCAGAAAGCTAAAAATTTCGTTCGGGGCAAATGCAGTTACTTGAGGATTTCCATTTTGCGGGTCGCCGTAAATCCCGGTGTCATTAGACGATAAAGATAGACCCCGCTGGCTAATTCAGTCGCATCAAAAGTCACCGTGTGATCGCCGGCAGGGATGACCGACTCCACCAGCGTCGCCACTTCCGCACCGTTCAGGTTGAAGATTTTGAGGCTGGTAAAGACTGCCGACTGCAGGTGGAAAGGTATCATGGTTTGGGCATTAAAGGGATTGGGGAAATTTTGGGTGAGGCGGAAGGTTGCCGCCAGCTGTCGCGTTGCTTGGATTTCTTCGGGGTGGGCGAAAAAGTTCAGGACGCGGTTCAGGATTTTGGCACGGTTGGAATCGGGATAGAAAGTCTCGAAGGGAATACCGAGATTGACAACGGCGCCCGGTTGTGATCCGCCAGGAAACAAGCCGGCGTAACACACTCCGGCGAAATTATTGGCGAAGCTGGCGTAGGCCAGACAATTAGTTCCGCCATTAATGCCATTGATCACGTCCGGATATTTGACGTTATAGACGCCCCGTGAGCCATTGTCATAATAAAGGTTTCCCAGTCCGTCTAAAATTCCTCCCGTCACCGGTACCGAACGGTAAATCAGCCCCGGCTGGTTATTGGGAGCGTCGTAAATGTACTGGGCTTTAAGAAACTGATTGTAAAAATATTTGTCCGAGCTCGAGCCCTTGTAATCCAGGTCCCAGGCTATTTCACTGCCCGAGACGAACAGTTTGCCACCGTTCTGCAGGAAATTTTGCACCAATAATTGCTCGGCGGAGTTGAAAGTTTCATCGACCGTGCTTTCCTCTCCCAACAGGTAATCCACGATGGCAAATTCGTCAAGGTCAAATAACCCATCGAGAATAGCATCGTTGCTGGCGGAGGCGAATTTTATTCCATTGTCAGCAAAAGCGCGGGCATGGTAACGGATATAATTGTAGGTGTTGGTGTAAGCGGTGGTCGCCCGGTCAAAACCGTTGATTATCAGCACGGCAGGCGATTCAGCTGCCAGCGACGCCGCTAACGTCTCTGAAAAATTGGAACCGCCATCGGCATTGAAAGCCCGCAGACGGACATAGTAAACCTGATCGCTGGTTAAACCGCTGATTATGGTGCTGTCTCCGCTGACGGGAAGGGTGTCCGGAAAACTGAGTCCGTCCGTGCCGAGATAAGCGGCATACATCGTATTGGGCGTCGCTTTCAGCCGCAGGCAGAGGCTGTTCGGTCCGGTGCTGAAAATGCCGAAGGATTTGGGCGTTGGCGCTTTTAATTGTAGCACTCCGTACCGCGGCGTGGATATTAAACCTTCGTCGCTTAACAACACGTGCAGGCTGGCGTCGTTTAGCACGGCTGGAATATTCTGCTGGTTACCGTCAAGTGTCAAAGTCTTTTGCACCAGACGTATGCCGTGACTGTAGTCGGCGTAGGTTTCACCGTGACCGTTGTAAACGGGCTGAATCGGCGTTCCGTCGAGTTTATGCCAGCCGTAAATCACGACGGGCTTGGGTACCGCCGGTTTCAGATCGTTGTAGATTTTATTCGAAATGATGACGTCCTTTTTCGTACCACCTACCAACTGCCCTAACGGATGTTCGCTGAGAAGCGGTTGGCGCAAAGTCCAGACCGAGTCGTTATGTTGGGCGAACACAGGGACGGTGATCATGGCATCGCTGGGAGCAATGGGTTGCGGACGGAGTTTCACTGTGGCGGCGCTATAGATGTCATCAACCATCTTTTTCGTAGGCAAAATGCAATTTAGCGTATCGGCAATTTTCTGCGCCAGGAGCGGCGTCATCGGTGTCAGGAAATAATCGTCGTCAGCACCGACCGCTAAGTAATCACAGGTTACGTAGAAGACCGCGGTATGCTGACCGCCGCCAATCGTCTGCGTGACGTTCACCGGTACCAAATTGCGCAGGAAGTCGGGAATGTTGCCGCTGACGATCTGATTAAAGATCTGGGTTTCGCGTTCCTCCCGTGTGAGGTTGGTGATCTGGGTAATGAACGCCCGCCCTTTCGGCGCATTCTGGGGGCGTGGCGGCAAGGGTAGCGTCTGCGTAAAAATGGTCGATACTGTGAGCAGGACACCGGCCATTACAGGCATAAAAACGGATTGATTACGATGCCCGCAGATAGGGTGACTTTTGTGAGGGAAATTCCGGATTCTCCGCCCGACGCAATTGCAGGATGTGATTATTAACGCCATAGCACTTCCACGTCCTGGTAAAGGCATTCGACCTCCACGGGTGTCGTGCCCAGCACTTCGCCGTCGGGGGTCAGGATTTTCGGCTCCACGGTAGCAATTTTGATCTGGCGGGCCTGGAAAGTCTCCACCTGCGGCAGGTGCACATGTTCACCGGTAAAAATCGTGGGAAAGGCTTTGATCAGTTTGAGACGCGACAAGCCGTTCAGGATGGTCACGTCCAAGCGTCCGTCGTCAATTTCGGCGGCGGGTGCCATCAGGAAGTTGGAGGTGTAGCGCGTGTTGGAAATTTCCACGAAAACACAATCACGATCCAGAATCTGACCATCGATTTCCAAATTGGCTCCGAAAGTATGCAGGAAAAGCATCTGCTGGAAGACGCCAATGGTGTAGGAGAAATTGCCAAAACCTTTCAGTTTGTGAGCGACGGCAGTCACGTCGGACACGAAACCCAGTCCCAAGATATTCAGGTAATAGTAGGTCTCACCATGGGTGATGAACTTGCCGACATCAACCCGGCGCGGTTGGCGCAGGCTGATAATTTCGAGGGCTTCCTGCCACTGATTGGTCGCCACATGCAAGTCGCGGGCGAAGGCGTTGCCGGTGCCGACCGGTAAAATGCCGAGCGGGATGCGTTGCAGGGAAGGATTGCGGTAGTAGCCATTGATCACTTCAAATAAAGTACCGTCACCTCCACCGGCAACAACGGCGTCGTATTGAGAAAAGTCCAGGTTTTTAACAAGATCAATACCATGACCGCGAAATTCGGTCTGGAGGATCTCACATTCAATTTGCTTAGAACGGCAGAAGTTTTCGATTTCCGGTAATAATTTTACCGCGCGGCCATGCGCGGCATACGGATTGAAAATCAAACATATCTTCATAGGTGCCCCCTTTTAAATGACCAATTTAACTGCGCCTGGCAGTAATGTATAATGACAGGGTGGAAAGCCGATAATTTCACCGTCGCATTCAACGGGAATTGTACGATCCTCTACGTCTACACTGAGCCGATGTGTTTGCCAGTACTCAGCAGTCGGTTGCTGAAGTACAGTACCCGCATAAAGCGTCGGAATCAGTTGGAAAGTCCGCCATTTATGCAGTTCCGCGACTGCGGCAACGTGGAGCAAACCGTCGTCCCAACGGGTCGGAACACCGTAATGCATGCCGCCCCCGAAATAGGGGCTTTTGAAAACCGTGATGTTTTTCAGACGCCGCAAGACGCCTGGCTGATCGCCGAGTGCTAAATGCGCGTTGAAATTGCCAAAGCGTACAATGGTTCTGGCACCGGCTGTCAGGGCTGCGAGGTCAACGTTGATTCGCTTTAGGGCGTTCATCAGCGGTCCGGGACGGTTAAAAGCCTCGATACTGCGGCTGATGATCCCGATGCTCGAATTCGCGATAAAGTAGCGAACTCCCGGATTTCCGTCGGCGTCATGAAATTCTATCCGTCCGACGTCGGTCTGGTAATAATAAACACTGGTCAACCGGTCAAGAAAGCTTTGCGGACTGGGAAACATTTTAATCACGTCGCAGGAACTGCCCGCACTCAGGAAAACCAGTTTGACCTCGGGATTGAGCAAACGGTCGGCCTCGAACATGCCGTTCAGGGCTTCATTTAAAGTGCCGTCACCGCCAAAAACGAGCAGACGTTCTACACCTCGGTGGACGAGATCATGCGCTATTTGCCGGGCATGACCGCGATATTCCGTCGGGTGAAAATCAAAGCGATAACCCGCCGCGGAGGCTTGGTGTAGGAAATCGGTCCATTGCGAACGCGCCTTGCCACCGCCGGCCGTCAGATTGACGATGATAGAGTGTTTTTCCAGAGACTGGATCAATGCAGGGTCAGATCCTCCCAGATTTTAGCTTTTCGCAAATCAGCGATCAATTGAGACTGATACGGTTGCTTTTCGCGGAAAGCGACCAGGAAATCCAAATCCACTTTAACCCGGGGAATGCCGCGAAATAGGGAGATCATCAAATGATCCTGCTGTACTCCGAGACGGAATAGTGGATAGCGCTTATGTTTTTCACGGATGACGGTGCGCAACAGATCGCGCGCGGCCAGTTCATGACCGGGGGCAAACGGTAAATGTCGCAGGAATAATTCCGGAAGGGGTGTGCCTCTCGGCGGCAGGTTTTTGATGGGTCGCATTATACTGTATAAAATTTTCAGAGGCTTGCTCCATCGCTGAACCACGGTGCGTTTGAAGCTGGACTGATCCCAGAAACTGAGTGCGCCAACCAGTTTACCATTCTGGCAGGCTACCAGAAAATTTTCGAGACCGAAATCGGGTTCGGTTGTCAAAAGGGCATCGAATTGTTTCAGCGTCCAACCCGGATTGAATTCATACTGCTGGTAATAATCGCAGAATAGCCTATAAAGCTCAGGCAAATCCTCCGCCTGGCAGATACGGATGACGTATTGCCCGGAATCAGCCCAGCAAACCAACGGAAAAAGATAGTAGATCTGGAAAGTGGTCAACCGGTGAAAAGGGGGTAATCCAAGCCGACCTTCCAGAACCGGATGCATGGCATGATTGCCTGCCATGACTGTGATCACCGCTAACTGAATATCGGTTGCGAGCAATTCTTGGACTGCTCGGTTGATCAACCGGTAGGCTAACCGGCCACCGCGGGCGTGCGCGGCGATCTTGACTCCCCCGATGTAAGCGGTGCTGACCATGCGTCCCTGAATCTCAACTTCCCGCAGAGAATAACCCAAAGCCCCGACGATTCTCTCTCCGTCTTCGGCGATGATCACCTTGGCGTTCTGACCCTGCAAGCGTGCCAACTGAAAGTAATCTGGTGCCCGGTCAATGGCGACCGTCAGATGCCCCTGCATCGGTGATTCGAGTGCCAGTTGCAGGAGTTGTTGATTGTCGGTCGGTTGCGCAAATCTGATATTCATATCTGTTGGAATTAACAAAGTTTTTCGCAGATTGAAAAGCTGAAAATACGGTCAACCAACCGCGCGCTGACGGCAGAGCTCTTGCTTTTCCCGGCGGAATGTTGGAATTTAATCTGGATTATGGTGAATAGTACGAACATCGACTGGATAAGAACCGCGACGACAGAGAGGTAAGACAACCATGACGCATCCAACTGCAAATATTTACGGGCAGGTCATTTTTTGGATCCTGACAATTTTTTCGGTGAGCTGGTTTGGATGGTTGATGCAACGCAGGCTGAGAGTCGTTTGGGCGGGACAGCCGCAAGCGCGATTTGACCAGCTCGGGCGCAGGTTGCGATATCTTTTAAGCTGGGGATTTGGTCAGAAGAAAGTCGTGGAGCGACGTTTTCGCGGGGCGGGTTTTATGCACGCCTGCATCTTCTGGGGATTTCTGATTGTAGCGATTGATACCATTACGTTGTTAGGCGGCGGTTTCAGGCCGGGCTTTCATCTGCCGGGTTTTGGGGCTGGTGGAATTTTCAGCACTTTCTACACACGCCTCAAAGATGTTTTCGAATTATTGGTCTTGGCCGCCGTGATCATGGCCTTCATCAGACGTATTCTCGTTCGTCCTCGGCGCCTGACATTATCGTGGAGCGCCAACCTGATCCTGTTTCTGATTGGATTGCTGATGGTCACGGACCTGATGCTGACTGGTTTGGAAAATATTACGGGTGTGCTGACGACGCCCACCTTTTCCGTCAAGCTGACCGCACCTTGTTTTTCCGGCATTACCGCCGCTCAGGCCGATTTCTGGTATCAGGTGAACTGGTGGCTTCATTTAGTCGTTTTATTGTTTTTCCTGCCTTACCTGCCACTCTCCAAGCATTTTCACGTCATCACCGCTCTGCCGGCGGTCTTTTTCCGACGTCTCGATCATGGAGCACTGCGCTTTCTGGATGTGGAACAGGCCGGCCGTTACGGTGCGGCGCGGGTTGAGGATTTTGGATGGAAGGACTTGCTCGATATTTACACCTGCACGGAATGCGGTCGCTGTCAGTCGGTATGTCCGGCTTTCGCTTCCGGCAAACCGCTCGACCCAAAACAAATTAACATCAGTTTGCGCAAACACCTGGATAGCCACACGTCAGCAATTATTAGTGGCCCAGGTAGAAAAGCGGAAGCAGCTGCTGTGCAGAAAGCCACGCGCAGAAGGGAAGCGTTAGCGGGAGAAGTGGTCAAAGATGAGGCGCTCTGGGCTTGTACAATGTGCGGCGCCTGCGAAGAAACCTGTCCCTTGAGCATCGAATTTATCGACCGGATAGCGGAAATGCGGCGGCAGTTAGTGCTGGAAGAAAGCCGGTTTCCCGAAATCCTGCAGACGGTTTTTCGCAATTTGGAAAATCAGGGCAATCCCTGGGGATTGAATCCCGAAATGCGCAATCACTGGTCAAAAGAATCCAATGGAATGCGCGCCGCGGAGCGGTCGGGTACTTTTGAATATCTGTTCTGGGTCGGTTGTGCGGGTGTGTACTCTGAACAGGGACGCAAAACAACTGAGGCGATGCTGAAGATTTTCGATGCACTGAAACTGGACTTTGCCATTTTGGGACAAGAGGAAGTTTGTACCGGAGATGCCGCGCGGAGATTAGGCAATGAGTACCTGTTTCAGACGTTGGCCCGTCAGAATATAGCAAACTTTGAACGCTATGGAGTCAGGAATATCATCACCCAGTGTGCGCATTGTTATAATACCTTGAAGCACGAATATCCGCAGTTAGGCGGAAATTACAATGTCCTGAGCCATCACGAATTTATTCTAAACCAGCTGGAGGCCGGACGCCTTACCCTGAATTCGCACTTTGAAGGTGAACTGACCTACCATGACAGCTGTTTTGCAGGACGCCATAATGGGATTTTTGATGCACCGCGCACCCTTATCGAATTGCTCGGCGGGCATTACACAGAAGCGGAGCATAGTCGGCAGAACGCCGTATGTTGCGGCGCGGGCGGCGGACGCATGTGGTTAGAAGAGCCGGCCGGGCAACGGGTGAGTGCTCTGCGCACCGCAGAACTTACTAAATCAAATCCTGCGGTGATCGCCACCGCCTGTCCCTTCTGTATTGCGATGCTGACAGACGGTTTAAAGGATCTTGGACGGACGGACGTGCAGTGCACTGATTTGGCCGTATTGATTGCGCACAATCTGCGACTGTGAATGAAGAAAGAATGCTATATGGTATTATCAAGGGACTGTAACAATTGATGAACTCTTAAATCAGGTATGTTTCCCTTCCCTTTATCCGAGCGATATTATCACTATAGTCGCTGGCTGAAAGAGAAATTCGGTGGTCCGGTCCGGCGCCTGTGCGTGGATGCCGGTTTCACCTGTCCGACCCGCGATGGGACGCTGGGTACCGCAGGGTGCCTGTACTGCGATAACCGCAGTTTCAGTGCTGAGCGGTCCGGAGAACGTTTATCAGTCACGGCTAAGATAGAGACACGTTTGACGCAGATCTCGGATGGGCATCAGAAGTTTTTAGTCTACTTTCAACCCTACACGAATACATACGCTAGGCCGGAGGTTTTAGAAAAGGTCTATCGGGAAGCTTTGACATTTCCGCAGGTAGTTGGACTGATCATAGGCACCCGTCCGGACTGCGTCGATGAAGAGAAACTCAATCTGTTAGCTGAACTCAATCGGGAAGTCTTTATTTCGGTTGAATATGGTATCGAATCAGTGTATGATAAAACTTTGCAATGGATCCGGCGCGGACACACTTTCGCGCATACGGAGTGGGCGATTGCGCAAAGTCAGCACCGCGGCCTGCACGTCGGTGCGCATATCATCTATGGTTTTCCGACCGAAACGCGGGAGGAGATCCTGGCGAGTGTAGATGTCATCAATCGCCTGCATCCGGACGCCTTGAAAATTCATCATCTGCATATCGTCAAGGGTGCGCCGCTGGAACGACTCTATCGGGAGCATCCGTTTCCCGTTTTTGCCGCAGACGACTGGGTGAAAACCGTATGCGATGTCCTGGAACGCCTGCGTCCGACGGTCGTGATTCAACGTTTGGTTGGTGAAGCCCGCGGCAATACGCTGATTGCACCGCGCTGGACACAATCCAAGCATACCCTGCTGACGGAAATTACCCGGGAATTTGGCAAGCGGGGAACGCACCAGGGATTCTTATATCGGGAAAATCAGGAATAATCAGATGAAAATTCAGACGGATAAGTACACGGTTTTAACTCTTGAATTGGGCGATCTGCTGCTGGATGGCGGGGCAGTATTCGGCCTCATCCCCAAACCGCTTTGGCAGAAAAAGATCGCCTGCGATGCTGAAAATCGGATCAGGTTGGCCATGCGTGCTTTGCTGGTGGTTGGTGACGGGCGGGTTATTCTGATAGATACGGGTGCGGGGATTTGCCTGTCCGAAAAAATCTGTCGCCTGTACGGCATTGATCCGGGACAGAACTACCTTGAACAGAATTTACGGGCGGTCGGATTTACTCCCGCCGATGTGACCGATGTCGTGCTGACACACCTGCATTTCGATCATTGTGGAGGCGCGGTGGTGATCATGGATGGCGAACGGAGACCGGCGTTCCCCGGAGCGCGTTATTACGTTCAGGAGAGCCATTTCAATTGGGCGATGCATCCTTCTGTACTGGATCGCGCCAGCTACGTTCGCGAACATTTTCAAATGCTGGAGCAAGCCGGCCTTTTACAGCGGTTGACCGGCGCGCAAATGCTTTTTCCCGGAATTGAAATCATCGTGAGCGATGGGCATGTTTGCGGTCAACAGTTAGTTCTGATCCATGATGCCCGACGTCCGGTATTTTTTGCCTGTGATTTAACCCCGACCGCTCATCATGTAACACCTACCTGGATTACCGCGTTTGACCTGCAACCGCTGATGCTGGTCGAAGAAAAGCAACGACTTTTCGAACGTGCCCATAGCGAGAACTGGTTGATCGTTTTCCCGCACGATCCGCACATCATCGCCGGTCAGATCGCGGCGGGTGATAAACGTATTGAACTCCAGCCGGAGTTTTTTCGCTAATAGCAGTCAGCTTTAAAAAGCGCTTGACTGCTGTCAAGGAATGCGGGAAATTACAGGGTGAAAAGGTAACAGAGAACTCAGCACAATGGAAACACTATTTAAAAACCAAAGCAACATCCTTTCAATAAAGGACGCCAGTCGCTGGGCAAGTAATTACTTAAAGAAAAACGTAACAGAATCCAATATTACCTATTTGGTCAATTATGGGAGAATTAATAAGGCTAATAATAATGGTTGCATAAGTGTTGATATAAATGAACTGAAACGCTATTACGATTCTTTTTGGGGCAAACGAGAAATTCACTGGAAAAATCAACTAGGAGATGATCTTAATTGGCATTTGAGTTTTGATTATCTTAAAGAAGCTGACACAACCAAGCATGTTCATAGACTTCATCCTTATAAGGGAAAATTTATTCCACAACTTGTGGAATATTTTCTAGATAGTCAAACAGATGAATTCAAGACGGAAGTGTTTTTTACGAAAGGCGATATAATTCTTGATCCTTTTTGCGGGAGTGGGACAACATTAGTCCAGGCTAACGAACTTGGAATGCATGCCGTAGGAATTGATATTTCTGCATTTAATGCTTTAATAAGCAACGTAAAAATTAGAAAGTATAACATCTTTTCTTTGCAAGAGGAAATTGAAAAAATAACCAGATCGCTACGTAATTATAACTCGAAAAGGAATATTCTGCAGTTTGATGTTGAACTAAATGAAAAACTGACTGCATTCGACAACCTTTATTTCCCTTCTCCTGATTACAAACGAAAGGTTAGGCAAAAGGAAATTGATGAAGATGTTTATGGACAAAATAAATCGAAAGAATTTTTAGAAACATACTGGTATTTAGTTAAAAAATATAACATTAAATTGAGACAGGATACTGAGAATAATTTTATTGATAAATGGTATCTTCAACCAATCCGGGAGGAAATGGATTTCGTTTTTGAATTAATAAAATCTATTCAGAATCCTGATGTAAAGAAAGTAGTGAGTATAATTTTTAGCAGAACTATTCGTTCCTGCCGGGCAACAACTCACGCTGATTTAGTTACTTTAATAGAACCTGTGACAACAACCTACTATTGTGCCAAACATGGTAAAATATGCAAACCACTATTCACTATTCTTAATTGGTGGGAAAGGTATAGCCAAGATACTTTAATCAGGTTATCAACTTTTAACAAATTAAGAACCGATACTTTACAATATTGTCTTGTAGGTGATTCCAGAAATATAGACATAATCGAAAAACTCCAAAGTAAAAACAGTGAGCTGGCTAATCTTGTTAAAAAAAAGAAAATAGATGGGATTTTTTCAAGTCCGCCATATGTTGGTCTGATTGATTACCACGAACAACATGCATATGCGTACGATCTGTTTGGCTTCGAGCGAAACGATGAGTTAGAAATTGGACCACTTTATAAGGGAAAAGGAAAAGAGGCTCGTAACTCCTATATTCAGGATATTACAAAAGTATTGATTAATTGTAAAAAGTATTTAAAACCTGATTACAATATCTTTCTTGTAGCTAATGATAAATACAATATTTATCCTTTAATAACCGAGAAATCTGGAATGCAAATTGTAAATCGTTATAAAAGGCCTGTCCTAAATCGTTCTGAGAGGGATAAAGGAGCATATTCAGAAATCATTTTTCACTTAAAGAAGAAATGACATGATATTTTCGGAAAAATTACAAAGTGAAATATACTTACTGATTGAGCAAGTAATATCAGAGTATCTTAATAAGGCCAAGGATGCCCCAATAGCAAATTCTGGTAATCCATTTATATTGGCATTATTGAAAGATTTTGAACCATTAATCCATAGAATACATGGATTAAAAGGTTCAATGGGCAATAAGATGGAAAAAGTCGCAGAGTTAATAGCAATAGATGCCTGGGGTCGAGAAAATGTCCGGAGAAAAGTCAAAGAAAATGTTGAATTGCCTATTAAAGTTTTTCAACTAATTGACAGTATAATCAATAATCTTAGCAATGCAAAAACGCTCAGTGATTATTATAAAGAAAAACAAGAGATAATTAGAGCGTGTGATAAAAATTTTAAGAAAACCCAACAGCACTTATATGAGTTTGATTTACTACTCACAGATAATGAGAAAAGACATCTTTATATATTGGAGATGAAAGGCCCAGACCCCAATACTACTGAGGTATCCGGTGCAAAGAAAAGATTACTGGTATCAATTGCCTGGAATTATATTAAAAATCATCCATCAGATATAGATGCCAAATTGGCGATCTATTATAATAATAAGTTTCCGCGAGTTTATAAAAATCCAAAAGTACATTATTACTTTAATCCTGACGGTGGTATAATCGTCCAAGATACATTTTGGAACTTTTTGGGTAAGGACGAAAATACCTTTTCTGATTTGATGAAATTATTTGAAGATTACGGAAAAGAAAATAAAAAACGAATATGGGACGGTTTTTCAAAATTAATTATATAGAAAGATGATATGGCTTTATCAGAAAATCAGGTAATAAGAATTGAAGATGTTCTAAGGAATAGTTTAAGACGAAAATTTCAGAATTGTAATCCAGAACCCGCTTCAATGCCATTCCATACAAGATTGCTCGGCAAAGACAGGATAGCATTATTCTCATTTATACATTCACTAAACACAAATTTTGGAACCAGTATATTTGAACCTGTCGCATTAGCACTCGCGTCATCAAACTTTGCCAATGCTTCTTCACAACAAATAGCAGGTACACAAATTTCATCTGAAGCCCATAAAGTAATTCAGAATATCATGGATGGTTTGGCAACAGCTACTTTAACCCCAAACAAACCAGATGAAATCAATGCAATCAGAGCGGTTTGTAGACAAGGAGAAATGAAAACTGTCAAGCTCACTAAGGTCGATATTAAACTTGTTGATCATAATGGAATAATTTATTTCTTTGATTTGAAAACAGCTAAACCCAACGCTGGTGGATTTAAAGAATTTAAAAGAACACTTTTAGAATGGATTGCAGCTGCGCTTGCCTTTGATCCAGATGCTATTGTTCATTCAATTATTGCCATTCCTTATAATCCATATGAACCTCATCCGTATGACCGTTGGACAATGAGGGGAATGCTTGATCTCCAAGAGGAATTAAAAGTAGCAAATGAATTTTGGGATTTCTTAGGTAGCGAAGGGGCATATAATCAATTGCTAGATTGTTTTGAACGGGTCGGCGTTGAATTACGCCCGGAAATAGATCAATATTTTAATAGATATATTCAGGAGAGATAGATGCGTAGTAATAAAATTATTTATTCAATTAATATTGCTGATATTCAAAATGTTGCCGAACAGGAACTGGACAGGAAACTAAATCAGGATGAACTTAAATTAGTTGTTGACGAGGCTCTATCTAACGATTATTTTGGGTGGTATGATGGAATCGTAGAGATGTTGAAACATTTGAAAATTATCCCTTCATATGAACGGCCCGATTGGGAAGTGTAAAATTCATTGTATGTCTGATAATAATAAATCCATCATTTTTTCCCGCCTCTCCGCCGCTTATCCGGCGGCGCAATGTGCCCTGAAGCATGCTAATCCTCGAGAGCTCCTGATCGCCACGATTCTTTCCGCCCAGTGCACCGACAAGCGGGTTAACATGGTTACTCCGGGATTATTTAAAAAGTATCCCAGCGCGCGAGCCTTTGCGGAAGCCGATCTCGAAGAGCTAAAAAACGACATTCGTTCGACTGGCTTTTTCAACAATAAAGCCAAAGCCATCAAAGCCGCCATGCGCTCGGTGGTTGAAAAATTCGGCGGTGAAGTGCCCGGAACCATGGACGAACTCCTGCAACTGGAAGGCGTCGGACGCAAGACCGCTAACGTCGTTCTCGGTAATGCCTTTGGCGTGCCGGGAGTCGTCGTGGATACGCATGTCAGGCGCCTGGCAAATCTGCTCGGTTTGACGCAGAACAGCGATCCAGAGAAAATCGAGCAGGATTTGATGCGACAGTTTCCCAAAGAACAATGGACTATGCTCGGTCATTTGTTAATTGAACATGGTCGGCAGGTCTGCATCGCACGTCGTCCGCAATGCGGCCAATGTGTGCTCAATGACTTATGTCCGTCCTTTAAAATTGAATAGGAAGATTATGCCAATCGAAGAAATCATCCATCAATTATTGACCGATATCGGCGAAAATCCCGATCGACCGGAATTACTCAAAACACCGGCACGCGTCGCCAAATTCTGGCGCTATGTCACGCGGGGTTACCAGATTGATGTGTCCGCCCTGCTCCGCGAATCACTCATCAGGGAAGATTATAATCAGATGATTATCGTCAAAGACATTGATTTCTTCAGCCTCTGCGAACACCATCTCGTGCCATTTTTCGGTAAAGCCCACGTCGCTTATATCCCCGATGGAAAGATCATTGGTTTTAGTAAAGTCCCCCGCGTCATCTCGGCTTTCTCCCAGCGCCTGCAGATTCAGGAACGCCTGACCCAGCAGATTGCCGAGGCCCTGTACGAAGCCCTGGCCCCCAAAGGTATTGGCGTCGTCATCGAAGCCCGCCACCTGTGCATGCAGATGCGCGGTGTCGAGAAACAGAATTCCAATATCACCACCAGCGTTATGTTGGGCGAACTGCATGACGAGCCGCAGGCACGGGATGAATTTCTGAATTTAATTGCCCGCAAATAATTTGGGTGCGGGCAACTCGCATACCGGTAATTGAAATGCCGTACATTGGTTGCCATATCTCGACTGAAGATGGTTTGGAAAATGCTCCTGGTCGGGGTCGCGAATTGGGCTGTGCCGCCATCCAGATTTTCACCTCCAATCAGATGCAATGGAGAGGCAATCCAGTTTCAGACGCAACTGCAGAAAAGTTTCTCATAAATCAGGCGGATAACAATATCGCGGTCGTGGTTGCCCATGACTCGTATCTGATTAACTTAGCCAGTCCGGAAGCGGTGAAGTTGGCCATGTCGCGCAAGGCTTTTATGGAGGAAATGCAACGTTCGACCGCGCTGGAAATTCCGTACATCGTCTTTCATCCTGGTTCACACATGGGTGCGGGCGTCGAACCTGCTTTGCAGAAAATCGTCGCCAGTCTTGATTATGCCATCGAACAGATCCCGGAATGTCAGGCTCAGTTGTTATTGGAAACGACCGCCGGTCAGGGGACGAACGTCGGCAACACGTTCGAGGAAATACGCCAGATTATTGATTTATCAGCTTATCCCGACCGACTCGGAGTCTGTTTCGATACCTGTCATGTCTTTGCCGCAGGCTATGATCTTATCAGTGAGGAGAAATACGAGGAGACATTTGCCCGATTCGACGCTATTATCGGTCTGGAACGGCTAAAATGCTTACACCTGAACGATAGTATTAAACCGCTTGGTTCACGGATTGACCGGCACGCCAATCTTGGAGAAGGATTCCTGGGCTGGGAGGTGTTTAAGCGGATAGTCAGGGACGAACGCTTAACACGCTTGCCGTTGATCCTCGAGACGCCCGGAGGTGACCAGAATTTTACCCGGGAAATTGCCGCACTCATCAATGCACTTGAGTTATAAATAACTTGTATTCAGATAAAGATTAATATAAATTGGAAAACTATTTGGCAACTAATAAGTGAGGATACTGATACCATGAAGAAGGTTTTTATTATTTTTATTTTCATTGGTTGGAGTGTGACATATAACTCATGTGAATCCCAAAGTGAATTTGATATTTCTTCTGAAATACAAATAGAAAAAATAATAGCCGATTCGGAGGATGGAGTGCTATATATTTGTGCTAATAATTTGTACCCTGATAGATATACTAATATTAATTCGACCTGTACCTGGATACCTTGTCCCGACGATCCAGATCAATACATAACAGCACCCCAGGTAGCCTATTTATGGGCGGTTTATAATCCGTACTGGAATGACAGGCTTTTATTTAAAGCCTGTAATGGCACTATTCCTGACTTTTTACCAGAAATCGAAGGTTTTGCTAAAATTGATGATATTCATTATCCCAGGATGAAATGGAATTTCATGTGGGCGCATTATTACGTCGTAAAAAGAAAAATTAACAACGGCAGCTGGCAAACAGTATATACTTACACTGTTCCACAGCAAGGCATGTCAAATCCTCCGGATACTTCCTATGTGGATACTTCCATGCGCTTAACGACTCTTGAAGGGACAGTTTATTATCAGGTTTACGGGAAAGTGTGGAATTTAGAATCACCTTCAGCCCCGATGCTATCTTGGGGTGGAATTCCCCAAATTGAATCATTAGGTAATTAAAGGAGGAAATGCAGGATGAAAAAAGTCATCTGTTTCCTGCTCATTAATGCGTACCAAATCCTGGCGCAAATTTACCAACCCGTGATAGACGGGGTTCTGAATAGTGTCAGCCTGGACACATTAGTGAAGCATGTCCGCCTACTTTCGGGCGAAGACACCCTGTATATAAATGGCGGTAGATATCTGATAAAAAATCGTTCCGCCAGTCCCCGTAATGAGACTATCGAACATCGAATGGCGGCAAAATATCTTGTCAATACTTTGCGCAAATACGGTCATGAAGCGGAAGAATATAAATATCCACGAACCTACAACTATCCTTCGGGGACCTGGACCGACACCCTGCGCAATATTATTGGAATAGCCACAGGACGGAAATACCCCGATAAGAAAATAATTTTGTCAGCCCATTACGATACGGCTGTACTGACTGCCGATGATGACCAAACCCTGGCCCCCGGAGCGGATAACAATGCCAGCGGAGTGGCGGTTGTATTGGAAGCCGCGCGAGTACTGGTCAACGACTGGCAAGATTACACAATCATGTTTATTTTCTGGGATTGGGTTGAGCAGAATTTTTTAGCCTCGGAATTATTCATAGGCGATGATACTTCCCGCACCGATATACTGGCAATGTTGAATCTCCAGATGTTAGGGTATGATGCCGACTCGAGTGATATTCTGCAGGTTTATTGTTTTGGGGAATCTCAGCATCAGCAGCTCGGAGAGTTGGTAAGCCGCCTTAATGATATCTATCAAATTGGTTTGGAGGTTGATACTGTCCATAAGGGTAATGGTGTTCCGACTATGGCTTTCTGGTATTATAATATTTGTCCGGTCGTGCATTTTGAACAAGAATGGTATGGGCATAATCCTAATTGGTTGAAAGTAAGTGACACCATCGGGGCTTTCAATTTCGATTATTTTTTAAAGAATGCCAAAATTGCCATTGCTACTACGGCAGAAATAGCCATGTATGGATTTATCCCTTCGGGAACTGGTCAGCCGAATGAATTGGCCGCTGAATTCAAATTATTGCCCAATTACCCCAATCCGTTCAATGCCACCACGCTCATCAGGTTTGACTTACCGTGCCGGGATCAGGTAACGTTCCAGGTGTTTGATCTAAATGGGAAAGTGCTATTGGAAAAAGCACTGGGGATTAAGGAACCGGGACGGCATCAATTTCTCCTCGATGGAGAGCGGCTAGCAAGTGGAGTATATTTATATCGTCTGGCAACGACGAAAAATAAGACTACCGGCAAAATGGTACTTATCAGGTAGGTCGCCTGCAATAAATAACCTGATCTTTTACCTTTTCTGATTTGACTCTGCCGGTCGGAGTGAAACCCATTTTTTCCTGAACCGGTGACCGTTAATCCAAAATCGAATATGCAGTTAAGGAAGTTATTTAGTAACTTTTGCGTGAATTAGTTCAAATGAAATCAGGGTTAAATTATGGATTATGATATTCTCATTATAGGTTCCGGTCCGGGTGGATATGTCGCCGCCATCCGCGCCGCGCAACTCGGTCTGAACGTGGCGGTCGTCGAAAAAGCCGAACTGGGTGGCATCTGCCTGAACTGGGGCTGTATCCCGACCAAAGCCTTGTTGAAAAGTGCGGAGGTCTGGCATTTACTCGGTGAATCGAAGGCGTTCGGCATCGCTGTCGAGAATCCGTATTTCGACTATAGCCAGGTTGTACGGCGCAGTCGCGAGGTCGCCCAGCGGTTATCTAAAGGCGTTGAGTTTCTTTTCAAAAAGAACCGGATAGTCCTATTACCCGGGACAGCTCGTTTCACCGATAAAAATACATTAGCCGTCGAGGATTCGACTGGCAAGACGAAAAATATTACTGCCCAAAATATGATCATTGCCACCGGCGCCCGACCGCGTGCTCTCAATGCCATTCCGATTGACGGCCAGTATGTCATCAGTAGTCGTGAAGCGTTGAGTCTGGAGACCCTGCCGCGTTCCGTCATTGTCATCGGGGCCGGCGCCATCGGAGTGGAATTTGCATACCTGTGGCGCACGTTCGGGGTGGAGGTGACTTTGGTGGAGCTGTTGCCGCAGATTTTACCGAATGAAGACGAGGAAATCGCCCGTGAGTTAACCCGCGCCCTGAAGAAAGCCGGGATAAACATCTACACCGGAGCGCACGTCGAAAACGCCACTCGGCATGATGGAGAAGTGGAGGTATCGCTGACAGTTGGCAATGAAATTAAAAAACTTGCGGCAGAAAGAGCACTCATGGCGGTTGGCGTGCAACCCAATACGGAAAATTTAGGACTGGAAGCCTGCGGCATAATTACCGACCGGGGTTGGATAAAGGTTGATGAACATTATCGCACGAACGTTGCGGGTGTTTATGCCATTGGGGATGTGATTGGCAATCCCTGCCTGGCGCACGTCGCTTCCGCCGAGGGTGTCCATGCCGTCGAATTCATCGCCGGTAAAAACCCACCTCCGTTGAATTACACTGCTGTACCTGGTTGCACTTACTGTCAGCCACAGGTAGCAAGCGTCGGGCTGACCGAAAGGCAGGCTGTGGAACGTGGTTTCAAAGTCCGGATTGGACGTTTTCCTTTCCGCGCTAATGGCAAGAGCATGGTAAGCGGAGAGAGCGAGGGGCAGGTCAAGGTGCTTTTCGAGGCCGAAAGCGGAATAATTATTGGTGGGCATATCATCGGATCGGAAGCGACGGAACTACTGCCGGAGCTGGTATTGGCGGTGACGAATCGCCTGACCTTTGCCGATTTGAAAAATGCGGTGCATGCCCATCCTACGCTCTCGGAAGCACTCAGCGAAGCATTGCACGATGCTTTTGGCGAGGCCATTCACAGATAGTCAGCACAGTATGCCAAAACAAAAAACGCTGAACGTGATCAATATGGGCAGGTGGGCCTATGGTGAGGCTTGGGAATTTCAGAAACAACTGCATGCGCGACGTCTGGCGGATGAGATACCCGATACCCTGATCCTGGTCGAGCATTCGCCGGTTTACACCCTGGGGAAAAATGCAGATGGCCGGCATCTGTTGGTGGGGCAGGAATATCTGAGCGCGCGCGGCATTGCGGTTTTTCAAGTCGATCGTGGCGGTGATATTACCTATCATGGACCCGGTCAGCTGGTCGGCTACCCGATTTTCAATTTGAAAGGTCACCGCGAAAGCATCGGCTGGTTGATTCATACCGTCGAGGAAGCCCTGATCGGCATGTTGGCTGAATTTAGGATTGTCGCCGGCCGAGCACCCAAACTGACTGGCGTATGGGTCGGCGACCGTAAAATCGCGGCCATTGGGATGCGCGTGGCGCGCTGGGTCACGATGCACGGTTTTGCCCTGAACGTCAGCACGGACTTGTCCTATTACGCTGGGATCGTACCTTGCGGGCTTGTCGATAGAGGCGTCACCCGCATGATAGATTTGAATCCGGCTGTCAAATGGGACGAGGTTGTAAAAAGTACTGTCCGGCATTTCGTTCACTGCTTTGACTTTGCTAAGGTGATTTTCACCGAACCACCGGCAAGTTACACCCTTCAGCCGACCACAACCGACCCGCATCGGGCTACGGCTGATGTTCAAGATATTCCGACCAAGATCCCAACCGATATTGTCCTGGAAAAAACAGAATGCAGATAACCAAACCAGCCTGGCTCAAGGTACGTTATACCGTGAACGAGAACTATCAGGCTTTGCAGAAAATCGTGCATCGCGGAGGATTGCATACTGTCTGCGAATCGGCTCGCTGTCCCAATCAGAGCGAATGCTGGGGACGGCGCACGGCGACTTTAATGATTTTGGGCGATGTATGCAGTCGCGCGTGTCGGTTTTGTGCAGTAGAGGCGGGTAAACCCTTGCCGCCGGATCCTGAGGAGCCGGTGAAGGTCGCCCGGGCAGTACGGGAAATGGGTCTGCGATATGCCGTGATTACCTCGGTGACTCGTGATGACCTGCCTGATGGTGGGGCGCGTCACTGGGTGGACACGATCAACGCTATTCGCCGGGATAACGCCGCCTGTACCATTGAAGTGCTCGTCCCCGATTTTCAGGGCGATCCCGCGGCCGTGAAATTGATAATTGAAGCCGCGCCCGATGTATTTGGGCATAATCTGGAGACCGTGCCGGAATTGTACGCACGGGTCAGGCCCCGTGCTGATTATCAAAGGTCACTGGCGGTGCTCAGCTTAGCCAAACGAGCCGGCTTAATCACGAAAAGCGGCGTCATGGTCGGGCTAGGCGAAACGCCAAACCAAATCGAAAATCTGATGCGCGACCTGTGCCGAATCGGATGCGATATCCTGACCATTGGGCAGTATTTACAGCCCACGGTTACTAACCTGCCGGTGCAAAAATATATTACCCCGGAGGAATTTGCCGCCCTGCGTCAACGCGGTCTCGAGCTGGGCATTCGGGAAGTAGTGGCCGGTCCTCTGGTACGCAGTTCCTACCATGCTGAAGAACTGGGTAAATTGATCAGCTCGACCACTACGGGAGCGTCAGATTGAACCAGGCGAAATCGATTGTCATCTGTGGATTGTGGAGTATCCTTTTCACAGAGTTTATCAATGCTCAGGAGATTGCCTGGCATTGCGGCTTTCAGGGATTCGTGGACAACCGCGAATATTTTAATTCGGTGCAGACGGACGGGACGTATTTAGGGGCCCGGATCAGTCCGCAATGTGTTTTTCGTCTGCTACCCGCACATGCGATTACTGCCGGAATCAACTATCTGTATGAATTTGGCAGTCGGTGGGACAGGCATTTACCCCGCACCCTGCTTTATTATCGTTTTCAAAATCCGCAGTCCGAGTTTTGTATCGGTGCTTTTCCCCGCGAGAAATATCTCGATTATCCTTTAGCCCTGTTGAGTGATACGCTAATGTATTTCCGCCCGCAGATTGAAGGCGGCTTGCTGAATCACAGGAATGATGCGGGGAACGTGACGATCTGGCTGGACTGGCTCAGTCGGCAGACGACCGCGCGTCGCGAGGCTTTTTGCGTCGGTGAAAATGGACGGATGGCCTGCGGACATTTCTTCCTGAGTCAGTTTGGCGTTCTGAATCATTATGCGCTGACGCGCAACTCGCCGCCCACCGAGCACATTCGGGATAATGGTGCAACAGTTATACAGGCAGGATGCGCCGGCGCTGATGTCTTCAAACTGGACAGCCTGTACTTTTCCTTAGGAGTGTTAGCCAGTTACGACCGCTGGCGGCATGTCAGCGGTTGGCAAACAGCCGCGGGGTGGTACACAGAAGGTGGCGCAGATTACCGGCAGTGGCGATTGACCGTGAATTTTTATCATGGACAAAGGCATCAGATCATGTCAGGTGACCGGTTTTACCGCGCCCCAACCTATGGACGGGCTGACCTGATTTTCCGGGCGCTGGATTCGCCGAAAGCGAAGATCGCCGTCACCGGGAGCATCCATTACATTGAACGCCGGCTCGATTTTTCGCAGAAACTGACTGTCGATGTTCTGTTATGAACCATAGACTGTCGCCGCGCTTGGCCGCCGGACGCTTCTTTTTGTGAATTGATATTACGGTTGAGGGAACCGTTTGTGATTGAAGGGAGTTGTGGGTAAATTTTGAAAACGAAGAATTTTAAATGACCTTCTTAGACTCACTCTTTCCCGCCGGCGATAATCTGACCAAACTGCTGAGGAAAATTTCCCGATTGGCGGATCGGAATGAGGTGCCGGTTTATTTAGTGGGAGGCGTGGTGCGTGATCGTCTCCTGGGACGCGATACCAAAGACGTGGATATAACCGTAATCGGTGACGGAATCGCCTTTGCCCGCCATCTGGCGCGGACGCTCAAAGTGCCCAATATCGTCGAGTATCAGCGCTTCGGAACCGCCATGGTGCCCTATGCGGAAATGCTGATCGAAGTTGCCACCGCCCGCACCGAACATTACGAGCACACTTCCCGCAAGCCGCACATTGCGGAAGGCGACTTGAAAGCCGATTTAGCGCGGCGCGATTTCACGCTCAACGCCTTGGCGCTAGCCTTAAACAGCGAGCATTTTTTAAAGCTGATTGATCACTTCGAAGGGTTGAAAGACCTGAATGCCGGCATCCTGCGCACTCCGCTCGATCCGATTACGACATTTTCGGAAGACCCTTTGCGCATGCTGAGAGCGGTGCGGTTTGCAACCCAGTTGAATTTTCAGATCGAAGAGAACACTTTCAAGTCCATCAGTCTGGTGCGCGAGCGAATCAAGATCGTTTCCCAGGAAAGAATTACCGACGAATTACTCAAAATTCTGGCGGTCAGTCCGCATCCTTCGCGCGGATTCCAGTTGTTGCAGGAAAGCACCCTGCTGGAATTGCTCCTGCCGGATGTCGCGGTACTGGATGGCGTCGAACAAATCAACGGACACCATCATAAAGACGTCCTGAAGCACAGCTTTCAGGTTCTGGACAATGTAGCGAACAAATCGGATAAGCTGGAACTGCGTCTGACCGCGCTATTGCATGATATTGCCAAGCCTGCCACGAAAAACTTTGTCGCGGGTAAGGGTTGGACTTTCCATGGCCATGAGGAGTTGGGGGCCCAGATGGTTGCGGAATTGGGACGCAGACTGCGCCTGCCCAATAAAATCACCGACTATGTGAGCAAGCTCACGCGCTTGCACCTGCGCCCCATCGCTATCGCCTTTGAAGGTGTCACCGACAGCGCCGTACGACGCCTGATCGTCGAGGCCGGCGAAGAATTGGATGATTTGATGTTGTTATGTCGCGCCGATATAACTTCGAAAAATCCCCGTAAGGTGAGTGAATTTTCGGCTAATTTTGACCGGGTCGTAGAACTGATCGCGGAAGTACGCGCCAAGGACGAAATGCGGGCTTTTCAATCGCCGGTTCGCGGTGAGGAAATTATGCGGGAATGTAACCTCCGCGAAGGACGGGCGGTAGGTTATATTAAAAAGGCGATCGAGGAAGCCATTTTGAGCGGTCAGATTCCGAATGAATACGCCGCCGCGCACGAATTTTTCATCACCAACAAGAATCGGCTGTTGGCGGAGTTCAGTACGCAGGAAACAAAGTAGCTGACAACCTTTGGGTGCGGGATTAATCTAACCCCCGTATTTTTTCAGGAATAATTACTCAGTGAACGAACAACAAGCAGTGTCAATGGTCGGTAAAATACTGGCAATTTTCTGGGAACCGTCGCGTACCTTCAAAGCCCTAAAAGTAAATACTGCCTGGTTGGATGTTCTGATCCCGTTGATCCTGATGATGGCCGTGACGCTGGCGGCGGTACCGCAAATCACTCCTATTGCACTGCAGGAACAAAAAGCCCGCATCGAAAATAGCGAGCGTCTGAGCGATGAACAAAAAGCCGCGTTTTTATCCAGTATCGAGCAACGCAGTCTTTCGATCACACAGTATGTTAGCATAATTCTGGTGACCGTCTTGAAATTGATCCTGGTGGCCGGGGTATTACACATGATTGCCAATTTCATTTTCGGTGGTGAAAGCCGCTTTATCCAGTTACTGGCTCTCAGCGCCTACGGGCAATTGGTGGATGTGGTCAGTCTCGCCATCAAAACTCCCCTGATCGTCCTCCAAAACTCGACTAAAATCTATACCAGTCCGGCGCTCTTCTTCACCGAAGAGAGCACATTTTGGTTCCGATTCGCCGCCAGCTTGGATATATTCGGGCTCTGGAAAGTCGTGCTGTTTGGGATCGGCATCGGAATATTCAGCAAGGTGCGCAGTCGCACCGCCGGGTTGGTCGTTGGCGTCGCCTGGGTGCTTTATGCGCTGACGATAGCGGTGTTAGGTGGACTTTACAAGGTTTAAGTATCGGAGTTGAACATGCGCAAATTAGGATTGATTCTCATAACCACAGCTGGCATCCTGAACGCCAGCGCACCGGCGCTGACGCTGGACGAATGCCTGCAATTAGCCGCCGAAAAAAATCCCGAACTGCGCATAGCCAATCTGCAGGCGCAGTCCGCTCAGCAGGGTGTGAAAGCGTCATATCAATCCATTTTACCCTATATGACGTTCTCTTCGTCTGCGACGCATTCAGCTGGTGGTAAGAACGAGTTTATACTCGGAGATACTACTCTCCCGACCAAAAAAAAATCAAGGAGTAATTTTTCTAACGAATTGAAATACAGACAAAATCTATATGACGGTGGCAAATGGTGGAATACCATCAACTATGCGCGGGGCAACTTGGCCAGCGCGCAGGTGGAGGTGCAGGGAGCGCGCCAGCAGATTGTCGCCAATGTGACCGAAAAATTTTACAAGGTGCTGAAAGCGCAGGAATTGCTGAAAGTGTACGAAGTTTCGCTGAAAAACAGCCAGGAGCAACTCAAGAAGACTGAAGAACTTTTACGCATCGGGCAGGTCGCGAAAAAAGACCTGTTCAAGGCCCAGGTTCAGGAAGGCAACAGCCGCTTGGCGGTGATCCGGCAGACCGCGGAAGTGGATAAGTCCCTGTCGGATTTAAAGGTTGCGATTGGCGTCAATCCCGATTTCGAGCTCGGCATCCGGGAAATCAGCTATCAGAAACCTGCGGTGCCGGAATTGAAGGCCGCCCAAACCAAGGCGCTGGAGAGCAATGCCACCCTGCGTAAGTTGTCGCTCGACAAAGACAATTCCTATTTGAATTACAAGATCGCCCGCGGGGATCTGCTACCGTCCGTCAGTTCGAGCTTCAGTTATGCTCGCGGCGGTTCGGAATTTGCCCGTACCGTGAGTCAATTTGATAAATGGTGGAACACCAACCTGAGCCTGAATATCAGCTATCCGCTTTTCGATGGCTATTATCGCAAGGCCAACATTCAGCAGAAAATGATCGCTTACCGGGCTTACGATGACCGCATCCTGAGTCAGAAGATGGGTATTTTCAATCAAATCGAAATTCTGATCCGTACGATTAATACCTATAACGAAATGATCAGTGTCAATGAATTGAATTTAGTCTCGGCGGAGGAAGACTTACGCCTGGCGCAGGAGATGTATCGTCTGAGCTCGGCGACTTTACTGGAAGTACTGGATGCGCAGGTCAATTTGACCAAAGCGCAGGGTGATTTGGTGGCCACCAAGTACGATGCCAAGATTGCTGAAGTCCAGTTAGCGTTGTTGATGGGTACGCTGTAAGGTGAGATGTGGAGAAAAGATGAAGAAGAGTGCGCGGAAGAAAATCATTTTGCTGGTGGTCGTGCTGGCCATAATCGGCGGCATCGTTTACCTCAATCTGCAAAAGAAGAAAGTCAAACCGGTTGCGGTTCAGACCCAGACGGTTCAGCGGGAACGCATAGTGCAGACGGTGAATGCATCCGGTTCACTGATCCCGGTCACGGAAGTCAAAATCAGCGCCAATGTCAGTGCGCGTATCATCGGCCTGGCTGTCAAGGAAGGTGACCGGGTACGCAAGGGTGATTTATTGGTCGAGTTGGACAAGGCGCAGTATGAAGCCGCCTACGAGAAGGCCTTATCCTTTGTGCAATCGAGCAAGGCCAATCGTAAAAAAGTGGCCAGCGACCTGAAGCGCTACCGGGCGCTCCGGGAAAGGGATTTGACCTCGGAGGCTGAGTTGGAAGCCGCGGAAGCCCAGATGGAAGTGGCGGAAAGTCAGGTAGTCCAGGCTGAAGCCGCCCTCAAACAGGCGCAGGATGACCTGGATAAAACCCGCATCGCCGCTCCGATGTCCGGCATTGTCACCAGTTTGAAAAAAGAGGTCGGCGAAATCGCACTCGGCTCGGTCTTTCAGGAAGACGTAATTTTGGTGATTTCGGATATGTCGAAAGTCGAGGTCAAGGTTGAAGTGGACGAGACGGATGTGGTCAATGTCAATATCGGCGACACCGCCAAAATCGAACTGGATGCCATTCCCAATACCGAGTACCGGGGACTGGTGGCCGAGATCGCGCATTCTGCTACGACCAAGGGTCTGGGAACCCAGGAGCAGGTCACCAATTTCATCGTGGAAATCGCCGTCATCGGGCAGGATGAGCGCTTTCGACCGGGAATGTCGGCGACAGTTGATATCATAACCGATGTGCGCGAAGCGGCTTTGGCGGTGCCGATTCAGGCGCTGACCGCGCGCAGTCCTCTCGAAGAGTCTGCGGAAGTCGTCCCGCCGAAAAAAGGCAAGGAAGAGACACCGCCAGCGGAAAATCCGGCCGACCGCAAAATGCCGGCGGTCAAATTGCAAGATGTCGTCTTTGTGGTTAAAACACCGGCTGATACTCTCGACCCCCAAGACAAGACATTAATCAAAAAGCCCGGCGGACAGCTGGTGGCAAAACGCCCGGTGAAGATCGGGATCAGCAGTGATACCCATTTTGAGATTTTGGAAGGGCTGATGGAAGGGGAGGAAATTGTGATCGGTCCCTACAAGGCGATTAGCAAGGATTTAAAAGATAAAACCCTGATTAAGATAACCAATAAAAACAATGCGAAAGGAGTGACAAAATGAAACAATTCGCTTTATTGTTAGTGGTGATATTCGGAACAGCCATCGTGCAAGCCGCTAATATCAGCTATATTGGCGGAGAACAGTTAGCGTGGGCGCCGAACGATACGACTCAGGATAGTACCGAGAAAGATCTCGAAAAGACCCTCGACGAAATTGTGGAAGAGGAAAACTGGAAAGACCGCAAGCCCGACACCGAATGGCGTTGGGATTGGGATTGGCATAAAGGCGATGACGATATTGCGCGCAAGAGCGGTCGTAAACACGGCTTTTTCCGGGGTGGCGCCGGCGGCTGGGATAATTACTACCTGCCGGTAGATTTGAGTGCGCTCAATAATTCTCTGGTTGGTACCGGCGTCTCGAAATTCCCCAAGGACATGTTTTTATACGGCGGTGGCGGTTTCGGATTTGTCGGCAAGAATATCCGTCTCGGTGGCTTGGGCGCGGGTGGCGAACTGCTGGCTACCGGAACAGTCGACGGCCTGCAACGAGAAATCAAATTAGGCGTTGGATTCGGTGGCTTCACCATTGATAAGGTCTTCCATCCGTTCAACAAAACCGAGATTGGCATTGGTTTAATGACCGGAGGCGGTACCGCAGAGCTGGAATTGACGCAGTGGAGCGGCCCGGTTGGCTGGAGCGATATTGTCGGTGGTTACAGTGTCGCCAGCGATACGAGCGCCAGCCGGTTTCATGATTACCAGAACAAGATGTCGACCAATTATTTTTCCTGCATGCCTTCGGTCAGTTTCCGCTACAATGTCTTTCGCTGGTTTGCCGTCGGTGCGCATGTCGGCTATCTTTACACGCGGATGGACCAGCAGGGCTGGAAAATGGAAGGCAAGAAAATCGAGGGATTTCCGGATTTTGACCTTTCGGGTGTCATCTATCGCCTGAGTTTTTACTTTGGTGGTTGATGTCGGCTCTGATTGATTTACAGGGAATCACCAAAATCTATCGGATTGGCAGTGTGGAGGTTCACGCTCTGCGGGGGGTGAACCTCCAGATCCATACCAACGAATATGTGTCAATCATGGGCCCGTCCGGTTCCGGAAAGTCCACCCTGATGAATATAATTGGCTGTTTGGATACGCCAACCGCCGGTCATTATCTTCTGGAAGGCGTCACCGTCCACGAGATGGATGATAATCAGCTGGCAATGATCCGCAATGCGAAGATCGGGTTTGTTTTTCAGACGTTCAACCTGTTAGCCCGGGCTACCGCCCTGCACAATGTCGAACTGCCGCTGATTTACGCGGGCGTCAGCGCCGGGAAGCGGCACGAAAGAGCCGAGGTCGCCCTGACCAAAGTCGGACTCAGCGACCGCCAGCATCACAAACCCAACGAACTTTCCGGCGGTCAACGCCAGCGCGTCGCCATCGCCCGCGCCCTGGTGAACAATCCATCGCTGATTTTGGCCGATGAACCGACTGGCAATCTTGACTCCCAGACGGGTGAAGAAATTTTGCGAGTGTTCGACGAATTGCATGCGCAGGGCAATACGATCATCGTCGTTACCCACGAAAAGGATGTCGCCGACCGGGCGCACCGTGTGGTGCACATCCGCGACGGCAATATCGCAGATGACGTTCGGAATAATCGCGCATGATCGCCTTTTTCATCAAGCTCTGGGAAAACATCCGCATCGCCTGCACGGCGCTGGTGCAGAATAAGATGCGCACGATGCTGACCACGCTCGGCATCATCATCGGCGTGCTGACGGTGGTTTCCGTCGCTTCGATCATCGAAGGTCTGAACCGCGGTTTCGCCAGCCAGATCGCCAACCTCGGCAGTAATACGCTGTGGATTGCCAAATTCCCCTGGGCTTCCGGGCAGGACTTTTTCAAATACCGCAACCGCCCGGACATTACCCTTGAGAATGCCAGATACCTCATTGAACACTCACGCCAGGCGGAGATCATCGCCGCACTGACCGGCAGTCGTCAGAATCTGCGACGCCTCGACCGTGAGCTGGCCGATATTTTTGTCAACGGCATCTCGGAAGGCTTTGAACAAATCCAGAATTTGGTCGTTGAGGAAGGGCGATTTTTCAACAATTTGGAAATTGAAAAAAACAAAAATAACGTGGTCATCGGTTGGGAGATCAAGGACAAACTCTTCGGCAACCGCGATCCGCTTAACGAAAAAATCAAGATCGGCACGGTGACCTACACCGTGGTAGGCGTCCTGAAGAAACGCGGCAGTATCCTGGGCGAAAATTTGGACAGCGAGGTCTATGTTCCGATCGGTACCATTTTGAAAAATTTCGGCTTTCACCGCAGTATCTCGATCCTGGCCAAGGTCGCCGATGCCAACGACCTCGAACGCACCCGCGACGAATTGCGCTATCTGATGCGTTTGACGCGCCGCCTCAAACCTTCCGAAGAAGATAATTTTGCCATCAACCAGCAGGAGATGTTGACGGAGCTCTACAAAAAGCTGACCGGCGGTTTGTACACCGCGGCCATCGGAATCGGCACGTTATCCCTGCTGGTGGGCGGCATCGGCATCATGAATATCATGCTGGTTTCCGTCGCCGAGCGCCGCAAGGAAATCGGCATCCGCAAGGCCTTGGGCGCTAAACGCAAGGTCATCACCTTCCAGTTTCTCGTCGAGTCTGTCATCATTTGCGGCGTGGGCGGAGTGCTCGCCATCCTGCTGAGCTTTTTAGTCGCGATGGTCATTGACAAAGTGACGCCCTTTCCATCCGCCGTGCCGGCCTGGTCGGTGATCATGGGCTTGCTGTTTTCGGCGCTGATCGGACTCTTTTTCGGCATTTATCCCGCCAGCAAGGCCGCCCGGCTCGACCCCATCGAATGTTTACGCTATGAATAATTGCTTTTCTCAACCGCAACTCTCAACCGCGACCCCCCTATGAACTTCGATGAAGGCTTACGTTTAGCCTGGCAAACCGTCAAAACCAACAAACTGCGCTCGTTTCTCACCACGCTCGGGATCGTCATTGGCGTCATGGCGGTCATCGGGATGATGAGCACGATCAATGCCCTCGACCGCTACATGACCCAGGAACTCAGCGCCATTGGCGGCAATGTTTTCTGGGTCCAGAAATTTCCCGCCGTGCAGATGGGACGGCTCGACCGCAAATATCGCCTGCGCAAGGATTTGAAAGTCGAGCATGCCGAAGCCATCAAGCGCAAAGCGACCCTGGTGGAAGCGGTCTCGGCGGAGCTCTACTGGTTCGGGAAACAGGTGCGCTATAAGAACGAGATTACCAATCCCAACATCATCGTCTATGGCGGTGATGAATACTGGGCGGATGTCAACGGCAAAGCCCTCAGCGAAGGACGATTTATTACCGCGGATGATGTCCTGCACCGCCGCAACGTGATCGTCCTCGGCATGGATGTCGTCGACAAACTCTTTCCGTTTCTCTATCCTGTGGGCCAGAACGTCAAAATTGACGGCATCCGCTACGAGGTCATCGGGGTGATGGAACGCAAAGGGCAGTTTTTGGGCAACAGCCAGGACAATTTTGTAACGATTCCCCAGACGACATTCACGAAAATCTTCGGCGAGCAACACTCCATCGGCATCGCCGTCAAGGCCAAAAGTACGGAGCTCCTCAGCGAAGCCATGGATCAGGTCACCAATATCCTGCGCATCGCCCGCAAAGTGCCCGCCGGCGCCGAAAACGATTTCGAGGTCGTGACTGCCGACTCGGTGATGGATACCCTGCGCACGATGACCGGTTTTGTGTTCATTGCCGCGGTCGTCATCTGTGCCATCTCCCTGCTGGTCGGCGGCATCGGCATCATGAACATCATGCTGGTGTCGGTCACGGAACGCACGCGGGAGATCGGCATCCGCAAGGCAATCGGCGCCAAACGCCGCCATATCCTGAGCCAATTCCTGACCGAAGCGATCGGCATCTGCCTGTTTGGCGGTCTGATCGGAATTATTTTGGGCGTGGTAATCGGCGTGGTCGTCGCCCAGGCTTTCAAACTGCCGCCGGTGATTCCAGTCTGGTCAATTTTTGTCGGGGTCGGTTTCTCACTGGTGATCGGCGTAGTCTTCGGCACTTACCCCGCCATGAAAGCCGCTAAACTCGATCCGATCGAAGCCCTGAGATACGAATAGTATTTAAGCCGCGGATTGCCGTGGCTAGACGCAGATAATACGATAAGATTTAAAGGTCACTAATCCAATGAATCACTTTTAATGTGAGTCCTATTATTATTCAACTGCGTTATATTTAATAAGAAAGATTTCGTCTGCCAGTGTAATACCTCATTTTAATGGCCGCCGTGGCCGCCGTGTTTCTCCGGGTCGTGATTATTGGTTGAGGCATGGATTGAAATAGCCATGCCGCAGGCGGGGAAACTTGGTTTTATCATATTCGATCAGTTGGCGGATGCCGATGCCGGTTTCTTCCGGCGGATTGAGTTCATCCCAGTACCATTCCGGATCGATGTTCAGGTTGCGCCACTGAATCATATCGAATTGGGTTGCGGTGTACAGTTTTTCGAAGGCCGCGATTTCGGAAGGTTGGTCGGTGAAGCCGGGAAAAACGAAATAGTTGATCGAGACAAAGCGTCCGACATCCTTCATGACGCGGATCGATTCCAGCACATTGTC
>Ga0209610_1000111_pt1 | contig 40496 bp, 40 predicted proteins | sample LakKivw275mmetaG_FD_184137 | JGI IMG/M metagenome (GOLD analysis project Ga0209610, IMG submission 184137) | Anoxic lake water microbial communities from Lake Kivu, Rwanda to study Microbial Dark Matter (Phase II) - Lake Kivu water 275m metaG... | ecosystem: Environmental > Aquatic > Freshwater...
CTTTTTTAATATTGCGAGCGCAAAATCTAGGTTTGTCGGTAGTATTGGTTGTACTCGCTTATGTTCTTTTCAATTTTACCTACGCTATTTTTTCAATGCCTGCAGGTATCATTTCTGATAAAATTGGACCCAAAAAAGTGCTGCTGACTGGCTTCCTGCTTTTTTCCGTTATTTATTTATTTTTCGGTCTTACAAATGTTAGTTTTTTTCTCTGGCTTCTTTTTCCATTTTACGGAATTTATATGGCTCTAACAGAAGGAATAGGAAAGGCTTATATTTCTAATTTAGTTCCTCAAGAAAAGGCAGGCACCGCTTTTGGTATTTATCAAACGACGATCGGCCTTTGCACTTTTTTTGCCTCTCTTATTGCCGGATTACTTTGGACTTATATTGGTGTTAGTGCGCCATTTATTTTTGGAAGTGTAATGGCGGTAATTTCAGCTCTTTTGTTTGTTATTCTGGAAAAAAAGATAAAACTTGCTAAAATATAAAAGGAATTTGCCGCCAAGCTCGGCGAAGCCGAGCAATCCGCCAAAGGCGGATTAGAAAAACTTGAAATCGTTCTTTTCGCTTCCGCTTCAAGGCGAGGCGGGCGGAAAGGGGGTTCGGTCTTTGCCCTTCCGGCGGGCCGAGGCCGTTAATGAAATCAGTTCGGATATTTTCGAATACATCGCCATCCTACTCTGCCAGCCGGCGGATTCGGAATGGCATTAAGTGTTTAAAGGGGGGTTATCCCCTGAAAACGGCGCTCGGAAATTGTTTATTCAAGCGGATTTCCTGGCGAAAATCTATTTTGACTACTTCCGGAAGTCGTCAGTTTTTTTGACAGGATTTTAACAGGACCTGGCCCTGTCAAAGGGTTTGAATGTTTTTAGTCAAATTCATTTTAAGAATATGTCTAAAAAAGTAAAAATTGCGATCGTTATTTTAATCGTTTTGGTTTTAGGGTCGATTTTTGTTTTGTTTTTATTTAAAGACAGGACTCAAAATAATGCCCCTTTTGTTATTTCTCCGGATATTATTCCCGAAGACGATATGGTTGGGGATGACCGCGATGAACACGGCTGCATTCCGTCGGCCGGGTATTCGTGGTGCGAGTCGCAAAAAAGATGTTTGCGCATCTGGGAAACTCCGTGTTATCCGAGTGTTGAGGAGGAAATAGAGCATATTTTGGCGGATAAATATGGAAAAGATGTCAGTGAAGTGAGTGTCGGAACGATGAGAAAAAGCGGAGATTACGTTACCGCCAGTGTTTTTTTTGGTCGCGACGGCGGACAAGGAGAAGGGGGTTTGGTTTTGGCGTTTAGAGATGAAAGCGGTTGGCAAGTGGTTTTTGATGGCAACGGCAGTGTTGATTGCGATAAAATGCGACAGGCATACGGATTTCCGGACGAGATTTTAAGGCCCAATTTTTGCGATTAAAATAGTTTTTGTTTAACATCTTCCCTTTTTCTGGTTGAGAAATAATTAGAATTACGATATAATAATACAAAGGTCGGAGAATATTTTTAAAAACAAAACAATTATGTCAAATTATTGTTATCTAATTATCGCGGCAGTTATTGTAATCGTCGTTTGGTTTATCGCAGTTTACAATGGTTTGATCAAAGGAAAAAACAGGGCAGAAGAGGCCTGGGCTGATATTGATGTTCAGTTGAAGAGGAGATATAATTTAATTCCGAATTTAGTTGAAACAGTTAAAGGTTATGTTGCTCACGAGAAAGGGGTTTTGGAAGAGGTCACTCAGGCAAGGGCGAGAGCTATGGGAGCTCAGACGATTGAGGAGAAAGCAAAAGCGGAAAATATGTTAGCCGGAACTTTAAAATCTCTTTTTGCCCTTTCGGAAAATTATCCTGATTTGAAAGCCTCCCAAAATTTTCTGGAGCTTCAAAGAGAACTCCGCGATACTGAAGATAAAGTTCAGGCCGCTCGGCGCTTTTACAATGGTAATGTCCGTGACCTGAGTATTAAGATCGAGAGTTTTCCTTCGAACATAGTCGCTAGAATTTTTAGGTTCAAAAAGATGGAGTTGTTTGAGATTACAGAATCAGCCGTCCGAGAGGTGCCGGAAGTGAGATTTTAATGGCCTGACGGTTGAACAAAATCATTTTCAGTTGTTAAAGGAAAACATTTGTTAAATTGTTAAGATGACTTTATATACTCATGCTGAGTCAAATATCCGCAGGACCTGGTTTTTGATTGGCGGTTTTTTAATTTTAATTATTGTCTTAGGCTGGCTGGTAAGTTTTATTTTGGACAGTTCTTTGGTTTTAATCATCGCCATAATTTTCAGTATTTTAGTGAGCTTTTCAAGCTACTGGTATTCAGATAAAATTGTTTTATCAATGACCAGAGCTCAGCCAATAGAAAAAAAAGACAACCCCGAGCTTTATCGAATCGTTGAAAATCTTTGTCTTACCGCCGGTCTTCCCCTCCCCAGAATTTTTGTTTTACCGGAAACCCAACTGAACGCTTTTGCCACCGGCAGAGATAAAAATCATGCCGCGGTTGCCGTGACTCAGGGATTATTAAGCAAGTTAGAAAGAGCGGAAATTGAAGGGGTAATAGCCCATGAACTCTCTCACATTGGGAATAAGGATATGCTTTTGCAAACAGTTATTGTTGTTCTGGCCGGGATTGTGGCGATGGTCTCCAACTTTTTTTTAAGAGTAAGTTTTTGGGGAGGAAGAGGAGGAAGCGGGAGAAGGGAAAGAAACAGTGTTGGAGCTTTAATCTTAATTTTGGGATTGGTAGCGGCAATTTTAGCTCCCTTAGCAGCCAGCTTGATAAGGCTTGCTATTTCAAGAAAAAGGGAATTTTTAGCCGATACATCAGGCGCTCTTTTGACTAGATACCCTGAAGGACTGGCTCGAGCTTTGGAAAAGATTTCTTCTGATTCAACTCCAATGAGAACGGCCTCGAATTCCACCGCCCATCTTTTTATTTCATCTCCTTTTAAAGGGGAACAAAACAAAAGTTGGTTCACCAGATTGTTTATGACTCATCCCCCGGTCGAAGAACGCGTCAGAGCCCTGAGAGGAATGGAAGTTTAATTAAAATTTTCTGTTTTTAGGAATTAATTTTTTGTCCAGCCAAATCCTGAGTTGTCCGCCAAAATTTCAAATCAAGCGAGCTAATCGTTTGCTAGTAGCGGAGAAGAGATTAAATATAGCATAAATTATTTTAATCATTATATTATGAAAATTGAAAAGTTCACCCTAATTATTCTGCCCGAGAAAATAGGCATTTGTTATTTTAATAAAAACAGCCCGCTTCCATCTTGGGCGCTAGAGAAAACGAATTTCACTTCAATAACCAGAACAATGGACGAGCTCTCCATAACCCTGCCTCAAGAAAAAATTCCGGGGGGGGTGCTCGCAGAAAGAGACTGGCGAGCTTTTAAACTAGAGGGCGATTTAGAGCTGGCTTCAATAGGCGTTATTGCCTCTTTGACAAAACCTTTAGCCGAAGCGGGAATTAGCGTTTTCAATGTTTCGACCTATGAGACCAATTATGTTTTAGTTGAAGAGAAAAATTTGGCGCGGGCTAAAAAAGTTTTGGACGCTTTTTGCGATATTAAAGAATAGAAGAACAAAAGGATTTTTGGCTTGACAAAAAATTTATTGAGAATTATGTTGTTATAGTAAAGGTCAAAAAATATATTTATTAAGAGTAATTTTAATTTGGGAATTTTATGAAAAGAAATGTTTTGTTTTCAGCGTTGGTCGTTGTTTTAACTCTTTTTTTAGTAAGCGGCAGTGGCTGTACCACCAAAATGATTGAAGAACCGCAGCCGGAACAGATCCCCGCCGAGCCAGAAGAAGTGGTTGTCCCCGAAGAATTGCCGGTCGCCCCTCCTTTAGAGGAAGTTGTTTCTCCGGAAGAGCCGGTCGCCCCTCCTTTAGAGGAAGTTGTTCTTCCTGTTCAGCCATAGTAAAACAAGGTTTTGAATTCCAGAAAAGGGAGCTTTAAAAATTTTTTTATCAAAGGGAAAAGAGTTCTTTATTCGTTATTGAACCCTTTTTGTCATATTTGGCTGAGTGAGGCAGTCGTTTTCAAAGGGTTAACCCTCGCCAAAGACTTTGGCGAGGGTTGAAAAAGGCGGTTTTTTAGACATTCTCAAGTTTTCCAAATATGTTATAATTCAAGACGTCGAGTTTTTATCTCCGCTCGGTTAAATAATCCATTTTGGTGGATTGTCGCAAGGTGGCATTTAATCGGCTATAAATTTATTAATATAATGAAGTTAAAAAACAAAATTGCCATTGTCACCGGTTCAAAAAGGGGTATTGGTAAGTCCATAGCCTTAGAATTGGCGAAAGAAGGAGCTAAATTGGTTATCTCTGATGTTGATCTGAAAGAATGCCGAGATGTTTGTGATGAAATAAAAAAAATTGGTTCTTCCGCGATCGCCCTGAAATGCGATGTCTCTAAAAAAAGAGATGTCGATAACCTGGTGAAAAGGACCATCCAAAAATTTCGGAGAATAGATATTTTAGTCAACAACGCCGGCGTTGTTTTAATGAAGCCGTTTGTGGAAATGACGGAAAAAGATTGGGACTTTATTTTAGACATAAATTTAAAGGGAATATTTTTTTGCACAAGCGCCGTGGTGAAACAGATGGTCAAACAAAAGAGCGGTAAGATAGTTTCAATAGCTTCTATCGCGGGAGAGGTTGGATTTATGAATATCTCTGCTTATTGCGCTTCTAAGGCGGGGATTATAAATCTGACCAGAGAACTTGCTTTAGAATTATCCCCTCATAATATTAACGTCAATGCTGTAGCTCCCGGAATAATTGTGACAAAAATGACAGAAGGTATATTGGGGGATAAGAGAGCAAAGGAAGGTTTATTGGCAAATATTCCCCTTAAAAGGGTGGGTAGACCTGAGGAAATAGGAAGGGCGGTGGTTTTTTTGGCGTCGGGTGATTCGGATTATATAACCGGACATACTTTGGTCGTCGATGGTGGATGGTTAGCTCATTAGGTTAGATGAAATTTCGTCATTACGATAATATAGACAAGTATGAGAACTAAATATATTTTTGTTATGGGAGGGGTGATGTCCGGTTTGGGCAAGGGAATAGCTGTGGCTTCAATTGGTAAAATTTTGCAAAGTAGAGGCTACCGGGTTTCGGCAGTGAAAATTGACCCCTATATCAATGTTGATGCCGGGACGATGAACCCCATGGAACACGGAGAAGTTTTTGTTACCGAAGACGGGATGGAGACAGATCAGGATATTGGTAATTATGAACGTTTTTTGGGAGAAAATATTTACCAGGTAAATTATATGACGACGGGTAGCGTTTATCAGGAAGTGATTCAAAGAGAAAGGAATTTAGGATATGGCGGCCGTTGTGTTGAAGTAGTCCCTGATATTCCTAACGAGGTAATTTTGAAAATAAAAAAAGCGGTTAAGAAAACTAAAGCCGAGATAATGATTATTGAAGTTGGTGGAACAGTTGGCGAGTATCAGAATATTATTTTTTTGGAGGCGGCTCGGATGATGCATTTAAGGGAGCCGGAAAATGTTCTTTTTATTATGCTTTCTTATTTACCCGTGCCGGCTAAGATTGGTGAAATGAAAACTAAGCCCACTCAGCACGCGGTTCGGGTTCTTAACTCAGCCGGTATCCAACCGGATTTTATTTTGGCTCGAGCTCCGGTCTCTTTAGATAAAGTCAGAAAAAGAAAAATTTCTATTTTTTGCAACATTGACGAGAGAGACGTTATTTCTGCTCCTGACGTTGATTCAGTCTATGACATCCCAATTAACTTTGAAAAAGATGAGTTAGGAAACAGAATTTTAAAAAAGTTCAATCTAAAATCCAAACAAAGAGATCTTAGAAAGTGGAGTAAGGTAGTTAATTTAATCAAAACCAGCAGAAAAAAAGTCAAAATTGGTTTGGTCGGCAAATATTTTAGGACAGGAGAATTTATTTTGTCTGATTCTTATATTTCGGTTATTGAAGCGGTTAAGCATGGCTGTTGGACAAATCGCTGCCAGCCAGTTTTCCGTTGGATCAGCACGGATCAAATAGATAGACAAGGAACGAAAAATTTGGAAGAATTAGACGGGGTGATTATTCCTCAAGGCTGGGGGTCTCGGGGGGCTGAACAAATGATTAGGGCGATTCAATATTGCCGAGAAGCTGGAATACCCACCCTGGGTCTTTGTTACGGCATGCAGATGATGGTTGTCGAGTTTGCTAGGAATGTTTGTGGATTGAAGAAAGCAAGTTCTCAAGAAATAAATTCCCATTCCCCAGATCAGGTCATTCATCTTATCCCAAAGCAAAAACATATTTTAGAAGAAGGAAGATACGGAGGGACAATTAGATTAGGGGCTTGGCCCTGTCAGTTAAAAAAGGGGACGAGGATTGCCCAGATTTATAAAAAGGATAAAATTTTTGAACGTCACCGCCATCGTTATGAATTTAACAATAAGTATAGAGAAATAATGGAACAAAAAGGGCTGATCATTAGCGGAATTTCCCCGGACAGGAAATTAGTTGAAGCAATTGAAATTGGCAATCATCCTTTTTTTATTGGCACTCAATTTCATCCCGAGTATAAATCGCGTTTGTTATTTCCTCATCCTCTGTTTCAAGCTTTTATTAAAGTTTGCCTTTGCCGGAGATAAGAGTTGATCCATTAGAGAGGGGTAGATGATGCGCCAATGAATAAATAATTTGAAAAAGAATTAGCGAGGCGGGCTTCCAACGGGATTGACATTTATATTTCGCCTGTTACAATAAATTCATCAATAATCAATTATATAATATATATGTATCTCGTTCCGACAGTTATTGAAAAATCTACTTATGGCGAGCGAGCTTATGATATATATTCTCGGCTTTTAAAGGAAAGAATTATTTTTCTTGGCGATACTATTACCGATGACGTAGCCAATACGGTTATTGCTCAGCTTTTGTTTTTAGGAAGCGAAGATAAGAATAAGGATATCGAGCTTTATATTAATACTTTGGGCGGCTCAGTAACCGCCGGTTTAGCTATCTATGATACTATGCAATATGTTAAGCCAGACGTGACAACTATTTGTGTTGGCATTGCCGCTTCTATGGGAGCGGTGCTTTTGGCGGCTGGAAAGAAGGGAAAACGTTTTGCCTTACCCAATGCGGAAATAATGTTGCATCAGGTTATGGGTGGAGCCGAAGGCCCGGCTTCAGACATTAAAATTAGGGCTGAGCATATTTTACAGGTCAGGGATGGACTAAACAAAATATTAGCTAGACATACTGGACAGTCATTGCTTAAAATTGAGAAAGATACAGACCGCGATTTTTATATGACCGCCGAAGAAGCCAAAAAATACGGTATTATAGATAAGATTATTAAGAAATAATTGGAATAAATATAATTTTTTCCTTTTTAAAAGCCGAAGACAAAGGTCTCGGTTTTTAATTAACAAGATTAAGATTATAAGTTAACGGATTAAAGTTAACTGAAGTCTTAGGTCTAAAACTTTAAATCTAAATATGATTTACATTTTCGTCTTTATTGCTGTTGTTTTCGGTGCTTCAGTAGGCTGGTTAATCCGTCAGCAAGTAGCTAAACATCAGACCGAGTCGGCCGAAGCTAAAGTTAAGGATATTTTGACTAAGGCTAAGGTCAGGCAGCAGGAAATTTTTTTCAAAGCCCGGGAAGAAGCGCTAAAGATAATTGAAAAAGCCAAAAAGGAAGAGACAGACCGTCGTCATGAGTTAAAACAATTAGAAGATAGACTGGAAAAGAGGCAGAGTCTTTTTGAGAAAAAAATTTTTGAGTTAGAGGAGCGCCAGAAAAATTTAGCTTCTCAAGCCGATCGTTTAGAACAAGCGAAAGAAAAAATTCGCCAGCTCTATAATGAAGCTAAACAGGAATTGGAGAAAGTCGCCGGGATGACCAGGGAAGAGGCGAGAAAAGTACTTTTAGAAAACGTGGAAAAGAAGATGAAAGATGACATTTTGTTGAGAATAAAGAAATTAGAGGAGTATGGATCTGAGGAAATTGAGAAAAAAGCGAAAAATTTGATGACTTTAGTAATTGAGCGTTCTGCCTCTTCTCATGCGGCTGAAGTTTCGACGGCCTCTGTTTCTTTACCCACAGATGAAATGAAGGGCCGGATTATTGGTCGCGAAGGACGCAACATTAAGGTTATTGAACAGTTGACTGGCGTAGAAATCGTTATTGATGATACTCCAGAGGTAGTTCTTGTTTCGGCATTTAACCCCATCAGGCGACAATTGGCTAAGCGGGCTTTAGAAAGATTGATTTTAGACGGTCGCATTCAGCCATCTCGTATTGAGCAGATAGTTGAGGAGACCAAAAAAGAATTGGCTAAAGAAATCAAACAAGCGGGTGAAGATGCGGTTTATCAAACGGGTATTGCCGGGCTTGATCCGAAATTGGTTCAGATTTTAGGCCGATTGAAGTTTCGCACCAGTTACGGACAAAATGTTTTGCTTCATTCTATAGAAGTGGCTAATTTGTCGGCGATGCTGGCGGTTGAATTGGGTGCCAATGTCGCTTTGGCTAAAAAAGCCGGTTTACTTCATGATATTGGCAAGGCGCTTGATTTTGAGGTTCAGGGGGTACATCCAGAAATCGGCCGAGATTTATGCGAGAAATTTGGACTGGCCGAAGATTTGATTACCGCCGCCATGTCTCACCACGAAGATCATCCGCCAACCCTGGAAGGGATAATTGTTAAAGTGTCCGACGCCCTTTCCGGGTCTAGACCGGGGGCGAGGAGAGACAGTTACGAAGAATACATAAAACGGTTGGAGGAGCTGGAAAATTTAGCTAAAACTTTTGAAGGTATAGAAAAGGCTTACGCCATTGCCGCTGGTCGGGAGTTGCGGGTTTTTGTTAGACCCCAGGAAATTGATGATTTAGCCGCTCACAAGTTAGCCCGGAGCATTGCTGATAAAATAGAGGAAGATATAAAATATCCCGGTGAAATAAAAGTAGCGGTGATTAGAGAAAATAGAGTAATTGAATACGCCCGGTAAAGAATCGCCTGCCAACAACAGCTCAATAGCTTAACCTTAGGACCATTTAGCAATTCTGATATTCGTGGTATAATGTTTTTGTTATTAAATTGTTATCTTGTCAAAATGAAAAGAACTTATCAGCCTAAAAAACGAAAAAGGGTTAGAACTCACGGATTTTTAAAACGAATGCGGACGAGATCCGGGCAAAAAGTCTTAAAAAGAAGAAGAGCTAAAGGCAGAAAATGTCTAACCGTTTGATAATCTGCTTGAATTTCTTAAAATTTAGACAGCAAATTTTAGGTCCTAAATTCGAAACTCTAAACGAAATTTGAGCGGAACGATGTTTATGTTGGCAAAACGTTATCGTTTAAGTAAAAATAAGGATTTTGCCAAATTGGCTCGCCGAGGACAAGCGGCTTTTGTCCGAGACTTGGGATTTAAATGGATTAAAAATAATCTGCCCTACTCCCGCTTTGGCATTGTTGTTTCTTTAAAAGTTGATAAAAGGGCGGTTGTCCGCAATCGCGTCAAAAGAGTTATCAGGGCAATCTTAAAAGAGAATTTATCTCAGATTGTTAAAGGCTATGATTTTTTAATTTTAACCAAGGCAGGGATAAAAGAGTCAAACTACCGGGAGATAAAAAATAAATTACTGAATATTTTAAAGAGAAACGATTTAGTTATCGGTCCTTAATAACTTATCTATTTATCTTCGGCGTACTTGGAAAGAGTTTATGGTTAAAAATTTATTTATTTTGTTTAGACTTTCAGTTTTAAAATTGATTCGTTTGTATCAAAAAACGCTTTCGCCGGACCATGGACCCCTTTCTCTTTTTCATCCCTGGCCTGGAGTTTGTAAATTCAGACCGACCTGTTCGGAATATGCTTATCAAGCCATTGCTAAATACGGTCTTTTAAAGGGCGGCTTCAAGGTTTTGGGTCGCATTTTGCGATGCCATCCTTGGTCGCGCGGCGGTTGGGACGAACCGTAAGCCGAGTATTTAAACTATAAACCTTAAACTAAATTTTAATCCGCCAGCTGGTGGATAAACGTAGTGATGTATATGATTGGATTTTTTAAAATCATTTTATATGAGCCGCTGCTAAACCTTTTGATATTATTCTATAATATTGTCCCCGGTCATGATTTGGGCGTGGCTATTATTTTATTGACGGTTTTGGTTAAATTATTGCTCTACCCGCTTTCGCGGCAAAGCATCAAAGCTCAAAAGTCGCTTCAGGGTATTCAACCGAAATTAGATGCGATCAAAGCGAAATACGCTCATGACAAAGAAAAGCAGTCTAAAGCCATAATGGATTTTTATAAAGAAAATAAGATTAATCCTTTTTCTTCTTGTTTGCCCTTGTTAATTCAACTGCCTATTTTAATCGCCGTTTTTCAGGTTTTTAGGGTTGGTTTGACTGAGAGTGTTTTGCCAGTGTACTCTTTTATCTCCAACCCAGGCACTTTAAAAGTCCTGGCTTTTGGTTTTCTAAATTTAGCCAAACCAAATATCTTTCTGGCCTTGATAACCGCTTTTTGCCAATATTTTCAGACCAAAATGCTGGCCGTGCATAAGCCCCCTCAGGAATTTATTAAAAAAGACGTAGCTAAGGACGAGAATATGATGTCAATGATGAATAAACAAATGAAATTTATAATGCCCGCCATGACGTTTTTTATTGGTTTAAGTTTGCCCAGCGGCTTGATGCTTTATTGGCTAGCTAGTCTTTTAATCAGCATTTTGGAGCAAGAAGTTACGTTTGGCCGCCTGTCGTTTTTTAAACGGTTTTTAAAAAATGGAGAAATTAAAAAGATAAAAACTTAAAGTCTAAATGTCTTTTATTTTTTATATTATGGCTTTAGTTGCTACCCTGGTTAAATCTATATTTTTGGACGCTCTAATAAATATTTTGTATTTTCCTCTCTGGTGGTATACCCAAGGTTTGAAAAAGAGGTTTCTCGGTTTTATTCAAGGGAGCAAGGTGTCGGCCCGTAATCTCGCCCTAGGTATAATGTTTAAATATCTTTTTAAGCCAATGTTCGGCGAGCGTTCAAAAACAGGAAGAATCATCAGTTTTTTTATGCGTCTGATTCTTTTGTTCTGGCGCCTTTTTTTATTTTGTTTAGGGATGGCCGGTCGGGTGCTATTTTTTATTCTTTGGCTCGCCCTGCCTATTGTGGCGGTTTGGCAAATTATTATTTTAATTGGATATTAGAACATTTTCCGCCTACGGCAAACAAGAAAAGGATTCCCACGGGGCAAAAATTCTTATGTTCAAATGTTAAAGACATTCTAATACTAAAATAAATTGTTATGGATTTTATTCTTTGCCCACAATGTAACGGAGAAGGGAGTTTTGACCACAAGGTTTGTAAGACTTGTTCTGGTCGGGGGGTTTATTCTTGGTTTGGCGGTTATGTTTTACTTTCAGATAAGCTATTAGGCCGGAACGAAATAATTACTTTTAAAATAAAAAGGTTTTTTAGAGCCATTATCAATATTTTATTAGTTCTGTTTGGCTTAGGGGGATTGCTTTGCTTATTAAAAATAATAATTGATCTGCCCAACCTTTCTCTGGATTTTTTAAAAAATTATTTTGTTTGGCTGAATTTGGACCAGAAAAGCTTGGTTTTATTTTTCTGGTTGTCGGTTTTATTTGATTCGTACTTATTCTATTTTATTGAGCATAATCGGGAGAGCCAACAGAAAAGCTGGCCTAAATCCAGCCGAGAGGCCGCTAATCAACCCGATACCTGGGCGGAAATCCATCGTTTGCCAAAAAGGTTTAAGATAGATGTTGCTAGCGCTTTCTCTCGTCAGGCAATTAGGTTAATGCAGAAAGCCTGGAATTTATCTAAAAGGCTTAAGCATCAGAAAATAGAGTCAATTCATATCTTGGCCGCCGGTTTAGAAATTAATGACATTGTCTTGGTTATAGGTCGTTTAGGATTAAACCGGAAAGTTCTGCAAAGCAAAGTAGCCAGGGCCTTGGTTGACCTCCCGGTCGCTAAAGACGGGGGGGAAATTGTTTATTCATTAGAGACCAAAAAAGCTCTTTTGCAGGCTTATAATTTAGCCGGAGTAAAAAACCGTTTAGCTTTGTCTCCTTTGGAGATTTTAGAATCTGTTGTTAGTTTTGAAGGGCCGGTTAAAGAGATTTTTTATGATTTAGAGATAGAGCCTGTCCAGGTAAAAAACGTCTGCCTCTGGATAGATGTTTATAATCAATTAAGGCAAGAGCAGTACCGTTTTGCTGGCCAGGCCCGATTTAAACCCAAAGGGCCGATTAACCGAGCTTATACGGCGACGGCTACCCCGTATCTTGACGCTTATAGTCAGGATTTGACTCAATTAGCCCGGGGTGGATATTTCGGTTTTTGCATAAATCGGGAAAAGGAAATTCAAGAGATATTAAGGATTGCCGAAGGCGGTCGGCAAAGTGTTATTTTGGTTGGTGAGCCCGGAGTTGGTAAGAAGACGATTATTCAAGGGTTAGCCCGGAGAATGGTTGCGGAAGACGTGCCAAAATTTTTACAAGATAAAAGGTTTGTTGGTTTAGATCTTCCCAGTTTGATTGCCGGCGCTTCTCGTCCAGGCGAAATTGAAGAAAGGTTGCAAATTATTATTAATGAAATCGTCAGGTCCGGGAATATTATTCTTTTTGTCAAAGACATTCATAATATGAGCGGAGTCAAAACAACCGAAGGCGAGCTTGATATTTCTAAAATTTTAGCCGACGCCTTGGAAGGCAAACTTTTTTTAACCTTAGCTACCTCCAATCCTTCTGAATATCGGCGATTAATTGATGGACAAATTTTAGGAGAGGTTTGCCAGAGAGTAAATATTGAAGAACCGGACAAAAACGCGACTATTCAAATTTTACAAGCCCACACAGCTTTGATTGAAGGGAGAGAGAAAGTATATTTTTCTTACAGCGCTCTTGACCGGGTTGTGGATTTGTCAATTCGGTATTTGCATGAGCGGTTTTTACCGGAAAAGGCGATTAGTCTTCTAAAAGAGGTGGCTATCGCGGTTAAAAGTGAGCGAGGAGAGCGGACCGTTGTTCAGGCCGAGGATGTGGCTAAATTAGTGGCTGAAAAAACTAAAATTCCAGTGACTAAAATTACGGAAAAAGAGTCAGAAAAATTGCTTAATCTCGAGGAGCAGATTCATCAACGTTTAGTTGACCAAAATGAGGCGGTTGATATGGTCGCCGCGGCTTTGCGACGAGGGAGGACAGAGTTGCGTAGTGCTAAAAGGCCGATTGTTAATTTGCTTTTTTTAGGGCCAACCGGAGTTGGTAAAACAGAACTGGCTAAAACAGTGGCCGAAGTTTATTTTGGCCGAGAAGACAGAATGATCCGTTTGGATATGAGCGAATATCAGGAAAAGGCGAGTATTAATCGTTTGATTGGCACTCCGGGAGGTGAAAAAGGCGGCCAATTGACCGAGGCGGTGCGTTTAAATCCTTCTTCATTACTCTTGCTTGATGAGATTGAAAAAGCCAACCCCGACATCTTAAATGTTTTTCTTCAGGTGATGGATGACGGTCGTTTAACCGATGCTTTGGGGCGGACTATTGATTTTACCAATATTATCCTGATTGGCACTTCTAATGCCGGAACCCAATTTATTCAAGAGGAAATTACCAAAGGAACGTCGATTGAGGTAATTACTGAGGTTTTAATTCGGGAGAAATTAAAACCGTATTTTCGCCCCGAGTTTTTAAATCGTTTTGACGGAGTGATTGTTTTTAAGCCGTTAGGGAAAGAGGAAATAAGACAAATTACCAAGTTACTTTTAAATAAATTAGTTAAACAATTGGAGCAAAAAGGTATTATTTTAAAGTTGACTGAAGAGGCGATTATTGAAATCGCTGAAGCGGGATTTGACCCGCTTTTTGGCGCCCGTCCCTTAAACCGAGCGATTCAGAATCGGGTCAGCGATGTTTTAGCCAAATTTCTTTTGACCGGCAAACTTGAACGGCGGGACGTGGTGGTTTTGGAAAAAGGCGGGCAAATCAGAGTGGAAAAAGCCAGGAAGATTTAAATGAAGAATTTAGAAAGTTTAGTTATGATGAAAGGCAAAATTCAGATATTTATAATTCACGGAGGAATGGTCTCTAAAAACAGAAAAGATTATTTGCGCTTTTTAAGAACGAGGAAGATTTACCTTAAGAGGAGGGTAGAATGGCAAAACGACTATTTGGACAGAAAAATGGGCAGAAATTTTGAGATTATCAGACCGCAGATGCCTTCAAATGATAATGCGAGATATGGCGATTGGAAAATTCATTTTGAAAAACATTTTTCTTTTTTAAAAAATCGCCTTGTTCTCATTGGAATTTCATTGGGCGGAATTTTTTTGGCGAAGTATTTGTCCGAGAATAAGTTTCCCAAAAAGATACTTTCCACTTATTTGATTTGTCCGCCGTTTGACGAAACATTGCCCGGTCGAGGTTCGGCCGGAGGATTTAAACTTAGGCGGAAGTTGTCGTTGCTTGAAAAAAATTCTCCGCGACTTGTTTTGCTGTTTTCAAAAGACGACGATATAGTTCCGGTGGCGGATGCGAAAAAATACGGAGAAAGGTTGGAAAAAGCGAAGATCATAATTTATAAAAGCAAGAATGGGCATTTTAGAATATCTAGTTTCCCGGAACTTGTGAAAATGATAAAAAACGACGCGGAAAAGAGATAAATTTGTTTCTACTTGTTATTGAGAAATTTTTTTAATTTGGTATAATTAGGGAAAAAATAACGAATAAACTTATGATTTCATTTGCTGTTATTAAAACCGGAGGCAAGCAATATCTGGTTAAAAAAGGAGATGTGTTTCGGATTGAAAAATTAAACAAGAAAGTTGGTGACAAAATATCTTTTAAAGATGTTCTTTTGAGTTTTGACGACAAAAAGGCGGAAATCGGCCGGCCGACTCTCAAAGTCAATGTTGAAGCGGAGATTGTCGCCCAGGAAAAGGGCAAAAAAGTGTGGATAGTCAAATATAAACCAAAAACCCGCTATCATAAAAAGCGGGGGTATCGGCAGTTGTACACAAAAGTGAAGATATTAAAAATTGGCTCAACCGAGAAACCGAAGGCGGTGGAAAAAACAAGAATTTAGAATTTTGTTATTAAGATTTTATCTATTAGATAAGATTTTCAGGGCCTGTTTAATTCTTTTTTTTATTTCCAAAATATCCGGCGGAATTTGTTTTGTCGCTTCCCGCGCTTGGGCTAAGGTATATCCCAAATTAACTAAACCGTCGATTACCAAGTCATCATTTTCTAACTCTGATGCTTTAGAAACAGTCTCTTCGATTTTCCCCTTAAGTTCAAGGATGATTTTTTGGGCGATTTTTGCGCCGATACCGGAAATCTTGGTTAAAATAGACACATTTTCATTCACAATAGCCCTTTCTAAATCCGGCCAATGAATCAGAGAGAGTATATTCATTCCTGATTTTGACCCGATGCCGGAGACAGTTTTTAAAAGTTTAAAATATTTTAATTCTTCTTGTTTTTCAAAGCCGTATAATTCTATAGTTTCTTCTTTTATAGACAGGTAAGTAAATAGTTTGAGGGTTTGTCCGATTTTTACTTTTTTAAATAATGAACCAATGACAAAAATTTGATATCCCAATCCATTAGTTTCAATAATCAAAGAATTTTTGTCTTTATGGCTGATTGTCCCCTGGATAGAGTAAATCATTTAATTTAAAATTTATGATTTAAGATTTATGATTTGATCCAAAGATCGGCAATTATTTATCCACAATTGTTTTAACAAAGAGTTGTGTTATGATGATGGTATGATTATAATAAGATTGAAGGCGAAAGACGACTTTTATCTGACCTGTCTTTTCTAAATTATAACACAAAATAATTAATTTGTTAGGGGGCTGACCCCGTTAGAAATCCGCTTTCTAAAAAAAGCGGCAGAAGACAGGGGTTTCTTGCTCGGGGAGTTGCCCCATTAGAGATAGAGTTTCTCTCCGAAACTCGTCCGGTTTTCAAAAGACCTATCTCTAACGGGGTTGACAGATTTTAAAAATCTTGTATAATATAAGAGTAAATAATTCGGAGGACTTATAAGATATTATCCATATGGCATTTAAGTTTGAAAATTTCCCCCGTCCGGAGAAAAAAGTTGAAACAGGGAGAGACATGCAAGAATTTGCCCGAGCGTTTATGCTTAAGTGGGAGAATCCGGAGAAAGAGGCTCTTTTGTTTTATAATACGATGAAACACCGCAATGAGGGTGTTTTGGGTTCAACCAAGACGGATTTATCCTCGGCTTATTTTCATTCCTTGAATTGGGCGGATTCATTGCGAGAAAATCCGAAACGCACCAAAGAAATGATTGAAATGGCCGGAGCTTAAATTTAAGCCCGAAGATATTTTAGATATGAGTAAGGCATTGGACAAATTACGGGAGATTATTACAACTTCCCAGGTTTCTCCAGCTGATCAGAATGACCTGCTTATTTTTTTGCCCGTTTTACCAGAACAGGCGGTTGATGACCTCTGCCGGATTTTTACAAAAAACCCAAAAATAATCAAAGAATTTAACGAGGATTTTAAAGCTAGATTAGACATTCTGGTTAACGGAAGAGATAAATGGGATAAATTAATTGCCCATGAGGAGGAAATGCTTGAAAAAGAGGAGGAGGACATTTTATAGTTATTAAAGCAGGGGGAACATATTGCGGGGCGATAGCGAGCGTTCTTTGTCTTTGTCTCGCCGAGTTATAATCTCGGCAAACGAGAAAAGAATTTTTGCAGGGCAAAAATTCTTATGTTTAAATGTCAGAATGTTGAAATAATTTTATATGTCGATTAAGAAATCCGCGGTCAAGGCGCTTCGTCAAACAAAAAAGCGTCAAGAGCGAAATACAAAAATCAAACAAAACATAAGTTGGCTCAAACGTCAATTTTTAAAAGCAGTCTCTGCCAAAAATAAAAAAAATGCCGGCGGCCTTTATTTAAAGTTGCAAAAGGCGATGGATAAAGCTCTTCAGAAAGGGGTTATTAAAAAGAATACGGCCAGCCGTCAAAAATCGCGTTTAGCTAAAAAACTTAACTTAATGAAATAATTTAAATGGTTTTGCTGGCAAGCCTTGTCCGGGGACAGCGGATATTTTAATAAAATTATTTTTTTATTCGCGGGGTTCGTCTCTGTTCGCGGGTTAACTCTATTTTATTGGTTTTTGACAATCAATAGGTCTAATAAAACCTCGGGGTTGATCGGCCGGGTTTTACGCAAGAAATCTATCTCTAACAGTCGTTGATAGATTTTTTTTAATTCTCCTAAAGTATAATTTTTTTCTTGTTCCAGAACTTTTTGACAAACAAATGGATGGAGATTGAGCTGGTTGGCTAATTGATAAAGAGAGGAAAATCTATTGGTCTCGAGATGAGACTTGATTCGGAAAATAGTTCGATATTGGTGGGCTAACATAGAGATTAGATAATCAACGCTTGTTCCGTTTCTGAGCTGGTCGGAGAGGAGTTTAAGGGAGAGGGCTTTGTTTTTCCGTCCCAAAGCGTCTGTTAATTGCCAGATGCTTTGTTCAGTTTTAGACAAAATAATATCTTTTAGATTTTCTAAATAAATAACTGATTCTCTCTTGGGCAGGTCGGGAGAAAAAGAGGCGGCAGCCAGTTTATCCAATTCATTTTTAAGCGTCCAGAGGTCGTTTCCGCAAATATCCATTAAAAATTTTACCGACTTTTCTTCAATTTCCATTCCCTGTTTTTTAGTTTCTTTTTTAATCCAGATTTTTATTTGGTCGGGTTTTAGAAGCTTAAACTCTTGGGCATACTTTTCTTTTTTCAGAAGTTGGTATAATTTTTGCTGAGAATTAGTTAATTCTTTCTGCTTAATTTCTCTGTCCCAAAAAATAATAATATTATTTTTGTCCTTCGTTTTTTTCCCAAAATAGGCGGAGGATTTTTTTAAAATATTTATCGTCTCTTGGATAAGGGATTCTGAGGGTTGTTGCCCGTTTGTTTGCCGGCGGGGGGTTGTCTCAATTTTCGACAGAATTCCTTCAATGATAATTAATCTTTTCTCAGCAAAAAGACCGCCGGTTAGAACGAATTTACGCAGTTCATCAACAGACAAGTCTCCCGCCTGAATGGCCGAGATATTTAAGCCCTGCTTATCTTTTTGTTGGGAAAATTTTTGTTTTAACTTGGATAATTTTTGTTTGGAAGAGTAAGTATCCGGGCCGTATAAAAAGATAACCATATTAAATCATCTAAAAATAATTTTATTAGAATAATTTATTTTGCAGAGAGATGTCCTCCCCTAATTTTTTGATTAAACTTTTAAAACCGAATTCTTTGAAAATTTGGGTTATTTTTTCGCGATTCGGTCTGTCAAAAGGAATAATTTCTTTTGGGTTTAAATCTTTTATATCTTGCTTAATGGTGACCAACTCTTTAGCTAAAGTAGCCCGTTTTTTGTTTTTCTGGAGGATTTCAGCGATAGTTGTTTTAATAAGTTTTTGTTTTTTGTTTTTTCTCAGATAGGCGTAAATGTTCTCCAAATTATTGAATTTTTTTATTAAATCAAGGGCGGTTTTTTCTCCAATGCCAGGCACGCCTTTTATATTATCAGAGGCGTCGCCGCGCAGGGCCTTGAAGTCGATCAGTTGTTTCGGCTTAAGCCCGAACCGTTCCCCCACTTCATCCGGCCCGTAAATTTTAATTTGATTTAAACCCTGGTGGAGAAAATAAATAGAGGTCTGTTCATCGGCCAACTGGAGCAAATCAAGGTCGCCAGTGACGATTAAAGATTTTAAACCGGAGATTTTTTGTTTTTGTTCTTTGATTATGGCGGCGATCAAATCGTCGGCTTCAAAACCGTCTAAGGCAAATATTGGAATATTAAAACCCCGGATAATCCGTTTGGTCAGAGGTATTTGGTCGTAAAACTCTTGCGGCTGAGGTATTCTCGTCGCTTTATAATTTTTATATTTTTTATGCCGAAAGGTTGGGGCTTTGGTATCGAAACACGCGGCTAAGTAGTCCGGTTTTTGCTCACGAAGCAGTTTAAGCAATAGAACAGTAAAACCATAGACGGCGTTAATCGTTTGGCCTTTTGGGTCGGTTAATTTTGGTAAGGCGTGCCAAGCCCGGTGCAATGCGGCTGGCGCGTCAATGGCCACGAGTTTTGGAATTTTTCCCGACATATTTTTATTTTACCATAAATTTAAATTAAAAACAAAAAGGCCAAGAGAAGATTAGCCTGTCTGCCACTGGCGGAAACACCAAAGTGAAAATTATTTTTAAAGGCCCGAGCGGGAATTGCACCCGCGTATAACTGTTTTGCAGACAGTTGCCTTACTACTTGGCTATCGGGCCACTTTTAGACGCAAGAGTTGAACACTAAACTAAATTTTCAAGTATTTTCGAATAGCTAAACCGCTACTAATAGTTGAGACAAACAAGGAGAAAATTAAAAGGCAAATTAAGAATACTAAGCCGTCGGTTTTTAAATACAAAAGAAAATCAAAATTTAATTCTAAGAGTTGCTGAATGTACGGCTGGACGGAAACAGCTGCGGCAACGAGAATCCCTATATCTAAAATCCAGGCAACTAAAGAGTAAAAACAGCTTTGGATTAAGAAGGGAGCCCGGACGAATCGAGAAGTAGCCCCGACTAATTTCATTATTTTAATTTGTTTTTGTTGAGATAAAGCGCCTAATTTGATAGTGTTGAAAATTACTAAAATAGCGACGAAGATAAAAACCCCGCTGATCCCCAGTCCGAGGTAGGAGATTTTTTGATTGAATTTACTAAAACCCCGGATGAGCTTTTGATAATCGTAAAAATCTTGGTTTTGAATTAAGTCCTGATATTCTGGTTGGCTGATTACTGAGAGGACTTTTTGATAATCTTCCGGGTTATAAAACTTCAAGGTAATAGTTGCCCCGAGAGGATTTTCTTTTAATTCCCTTAGGGATTTTAAAATGAGTTGGTCATTCCGATGCTTTTGTTCAAATTCTTCAAGAGACTGTTCCGGAGTCAAGTAGCGTATTTCTTTGATCTCGTCCATACTTTCCAATTCTGTTCTGAGTAAATTAACAGTACTCTCGTTAATATTTTGTTTTAAGTAAATCCCCAAGTCCATTTTATCTTTAAAATAGGTTAATGTTTCTTGTCCGATAACATTAAGACAGTAAATCAAGCTCAAAGAAAGAAGCATTAAAAGCATAATAACAATACTTGCCAAGGAAAGCCAGAAATTGCGGAATGAATTTTGCAAAGATAATTTTAAAATCCTCATTGATTTGGTTGGTTTATGGTTTATGATTTATGATTCTTACATGCGCTTCTTTGAGTTGTTTTTTTGGTAGTTCGCTGGGCGCGTCCATCATTAGGTCTTTAGCATCGGCTGTTTTAGCAAAAGGGATAACTTCACGAATATTGGGCTCGTTAGCTAGGATCATAATTACCCGGTCTAAACCGGGGGCGATGCCGCCATGCGGCGGAGCGCCGTATTCAAAAGCTTCAAGCAAGTGTCCAAAGCGTCTTTTCACTTCTTTATCGGATAGTTTTAAAATTTTGAAGATTTTTTCCTGGAGTTCTCTTTGGTGAATTCTGATTGACCCCCCGGCCAATTCATAACCGTTACAGACAAAGTCGTATTGTTGAGATTTTACTTTTAGGGGGTTTTTATCCAAAAGAGGGATGTCTTGTTTTTGGGGAGAGGTAAAAGGATGGTGAACGGAAACCAGTTTTTTCTCTGTTTTTGAATATTCAAACAAAGGAAAATCGGTGATAAAGCAAAAGGCCAGCTCGTCCGGATTTTTTTTGTCTTTCCTTAAATCAGGTTTGTCGGTTTTATATTTTTCCATCGTCTGTTCAAAGGTCAGTCGTGGAAATGGGACGACGGATATTTTTTTATCGGGAGTTATCTTTTTAACCAGGGCGATAAATAGTTCTTCGGTTAAGCTTAAAATGTCGTTTTGGTTGACAAAGCTCATTTCCAAGTCCAGTTGGGTGAATTCCGGTTGGCGGTCGCCGCGGGTGTCTTCGTCGCGGAAACAGCGGGCAATTTGGAAATATTTCTCGATGCCGGCGACCATAAGGAGTTGTTTAAATTGCTGAGGCGCCTGAGGCAGAACATAAAATTTACCGGGATAAAGCCGGGAAGGAACGATAAATTCCCGCGCCCCCTCAGGCGTGCCTTTGGTTAAAATTGGCGTTTCAATTTCCAAAAAGCCTTTTTTGTCCAGATAATCGCGGATAAACTTAATGACTCGATGTCGGAGAATTAGATTGTTTTTCATTCTTTCGTGACGCAGATCCAAATAGCGATATTTTAAACGAAGTTCTTCATTGGCTCTTAAGGTTTCGTTGTCAATTTCAAACGGCGGAGTCTTGGCCTGGTTTAAAATAGTCAATTTTTTAGCCGCTATTTCTATTGCTCCGGTGGGCAGATTTTTATTAATTTGGTTTTTGGGTCTTTGGTTGACTATTCCTTCTATTTCGACGACGAACTCGGGACGGATTTCCCTTGCCGTCCTTTGCGATTCTTGGTCAAGTTCAGAAGGATTGAGTACTATTTGGATTAAACCAGAGCGATCTCTTAAATCAATAAAAACAATTTTACCCATATTTCTGCGGCTATTGACCCAGCCGCAGAGGCCAATTTTTTGCCCGATTTTTTTAATTGTTTCTATATTTTGCGTCCGTTCCATAGTTTTTCTAATTAAAAACCTTTTTGTTTTTTTACTTTTTGGTGAAAATATGAGCAAAACCTGGAATTCTATTAGAATTCACCAAAATAAGAATAATTCTTCCATTTGGTTTACCCTTAGGGATTATAGCATAGATAAGAAAAAACAAAAGGATGATTAAGAAGTTGATAAAAGATTATCCCCCTTTCTGGTTCAGTTAGACGGTTATCCGGTTTGACGCGGTTAAGAAATTTTAGGGGAGGAAATTTGGATTTTTATAACCTCGTTAGTTCCCCGCTAAACTCTAGGGACTGGATTCGAACCAGTAACTTCGCCGTTAACAGCGGCGCATTCTACCAATTGAATTACCCTAGAATTTAGCGGGGGACGGCGTAAACCGCTCTAAATAAAAAATCCCGCCTTTCAGAGCGGGTCTGTTCGCAACAATTTTACTAAAAATCAATCAGACCCGCCGGAGACGATTATTGTTGTTATTATTTAAGTTTTGGGGAACTCGTTCTAACATTGTTTTAATAATAACATAAATTTAAGAGATGTCAATCCCATTAGAAGCAAGAAATCGTTGGTTTTTACCGCTTTTTTTCGGAAAGCGGGCTTCCAATGGGGTTAGGGGTTCAACCTGTTAATTAATCTAGGGAAAGGAATGGTCTCTCGAACGTGGTCTAAACCGCAAAGCCAAGCCACGGTTCTTTCAAGACCTAAACCAAATCCAGAGTGGGGCACTGAGCCGTAGCGCCGTAAATCAATGTACCATTCTAATGATTTCTTTGGTAATTTAAATTCCTTTACTTTTTGTTTTAGGATTTTTAAGTCATCAATTCTTTGGGAGCCGCCGATGATTTCTCCATGGCCTTCCGGGGCGATTAAGTCGTTATTTAAAACTAATTTTGGATTTTTTGGATCTGGTTCCATATAAAAGGTTTTGATTTCCCCCGGATATTTTTCAATAAACACCGGTTTATCAAACATTTTTGAGATGACGGTCTCCTCATCGCCGCCAAGGTCGTCTCCCCATTTAATTTTGATTCCCCTTTGTTGAAGTTTTTTGATTATTTGGTCATAGGTGATTTTGGGAAACGGCGATTTTATATTTTTTAACAGTTTTAAATTTCTTCCCAGAAGGGTTAATTCTTTCTGACAATTTTTTAAGATTTGTTGGACAACGAAACAAATTAGATTTTCCTGGATTTTCATATTTTCCTTATGTTCAACAAAGGCGGATTCAGCGTCCATCATCCAAAACTCGGTTAAGTGACGCCGAGTTTTTGACTTTTCCGCCCTAAAAGTCGGGCCAAAATCGTAAACTTTTCCTAAAGAGTAAATTAGGGCTTCAAGATAAAGTTGGCCTGATTGAGACAAATAAGCCTTTTGATTAAAATATTTAGTCGAGAAAAGGGTGGTTGTTCCTTCACAGCTGGTTGGAGTTAAAATGGGGGCGTCAGTTAAAACAAAGCCCTGGTTTCTTAAAAAAACGCGAAGGGCAAAAACGATCTCATCCCTGATTTTCAGAATAGCCGCTTGACGATTGGAACGAATCCAAAGATGGCGATAGTCCATTAAAAAATCAATTCCGTGAGCTTTTTTACTAATGGGATATTCTTGAGATAGAGAGATGATTTTTATTTTTTTGACAGCCATCTCATAACCGTAGGGCGAACGTTTTTCAGAATAAATCCTGCCGGTTATTTCAAGGCTGGACTCGATAGTCAATTTTTTACAAACAGACCAAAAATTTTTATTGACCTCCTTTTTTGAAATTACGGCTTGAATTTCACCTGTGCCGTCGCGGAATTGTAAGAAGTAAATCGAGCCGGAACAGCGAAAATTAAAAATCCAACCCCTCAAAATCACGGATTGTTCAAGATATTTTTGAATATCTCTTAGAAGTATATATTTCATAAGAGTAAAAGCGTTAATAATAAAAATTGAAAATGTCTATGTCGCTTTTCACAATTCCCTGTCCCTTAACCGGCGGATCGGACAAGGAGTGAAGAAAAATTTTCCTAATTCAATTAAGGCAATTTCAATCAATCCTAATCCTACCATAATCAGCCAATCATTTCTATGGAGCGGGACGAGACGAAGAATTTTTTGAAAAAACGGGACATAAAGAGCGACAAAAAGCATTCCCCAACCAAAAACAACGCTGAAATCTAAAAACAGATTATTAAAAGGATTGTATTTCCAGATTATTTTTTTCAAATTTTTACAGGCAAAAACATAAAACAAAGTATCGATTCCCAATCCGACAGAAATCATTGTCCGAATGTAAGCGATATCCTTCCCCTGATAATAAAGGAGTAAAAACAGTCCTAAGAGGATTAGGTCGGTTATAACACCGATAACCAAAATAAGAAATTTCATTTTTTTGTCCAATATCTTGGTTTTATGACCGCGAGCCCTTTCTTTAAGAATTTCTCTCCCTTCTTTTTCATAAGAAAGAGCCATTGCCGGCAAGGTATCTTCAATAATGTTAATCCAAAGAATTTGCCCGGCTAAAACAGGTAAGGGTAACCCCAAAAAAAGGGATCCGCCGATGAGAATAAATTCAGTAAAGGTGTCACTTAAAAGGAAAAGGACGATTTTTTTGATGTTATTAAAAATATCTCGCCCGGACTTGATTGCTTCAACAATGGTTTTAAAATTATCGTCTAAAAGAACGATGTCCGCCGTCTCTTTAGTTATTTCTGACCCAGAACCAAGAGCCAGACCAATATCAGCCGACTTGATGGCCGGGGCGTCATTAACTCCGTCGCCAGTCATAGCTACTACTTCGCCCTGGGCTTGCAAAGCGTCAACGATTCTAATCTTGTGTTTTGGCTCAACTCGAGCAAAAACGTTAGTTTTTTTCAATTTTTTTCTTAAATCCTCGTCAGAAAGTCTGTCTATATCACCGCCCTGTAAAATTTTTTCTTCTTGTCTTATTAATCCTATTTCTTGAGCGATGGCTCGGGTAGTTAGTTGATGATCTCCGGTGACAAGAACTGACCTAATCCCAGCCAATTTGCAGTCGTTGACGGCTTTTTTAGTTTCCGGTCTTAAAGGATCTCTCAGCGCGATTAGACCGATAAATTTAATATTATTTAAGTCGTTTTCAGACAGGTTTTCTTTATTTTGGGGGTAAAAGATTTTCTGTCCAAAAGCCAAAACCCTTAAACCTCTGTCAGTCAGTTGCTCAAATTCTTTTTTTATCTCCCTTTTTTCTTCAATTGTTAGTGAACAAATATCAAGGATTCGCTCCGGAGCTCCTTTAATAAAAAGAGCAGATTGATTTTTTTTAGATCTCATTTTAGACAAGGTGGCCATGCGCATTGTTTCTGATTCAAAGGGTATCTCGTCGATCCGTTGATAATTGCTGAGCAGTTTTTTTCTTTCTAATCCCGCTTGAACGGCTTCCTGAACTAAGGCGATTTCCGTTGAGTCGCCGGTCATTTTCCAATTTTTTAATTCTTGCTCCGAGTTTTCAATAATGATATTACTGCAGAGCAATCCGACTTTTAGCAGGTCTTTGTTTGAGGCATCTTTATAGGGGATGAGATGAGTTACGGCCATTTTACCTTCAGTCAATGTCCCTGTCTTGTCCAAAGCAATAACCGTAATTGATCCAAGTGTTTCCGCGGCAATTAGTTTTTTGATTAGAGCTTTCTTTTTTAATATCCTCTGCATGCCGACAGCCAAACAAACCGTTACCGCGATAGGCAGACCTTCCGGAATGCCGGCTACGGCCACGGCCACGGAAACAAGCAACATTTCCAGAAACGGTCGACCAATAATTAAACCGGCGATAAAGAGCATTAAAGATAGGCCGGCGATGATTATACCTAAGGTTTCGGCTAAACTGGAGATTTTTTTTTGCAAGGGTGTTTTATCCTCCTCAGTAGTTCTAATTAGATTGGCGATTTTACCCAACTCGGTTTTTGAACCAGTGGCAATTATCACCGCTTTTGCCTTGCCCTTGGCCACATTAGTGCCCGAATAAACCATATTTTTTCGGTCGGCCAAAGGAGTGTCCGGTTTTAAAATCTCATTTTTTTTAAAAGAGGGAAGAGACTCGCCGGTTAGCGCCGCTTCTTTAGTTTCTAAGTTATGGGTTTCAATTAGTCGGGCATCAGCCGGAATAATGTCGCCGGCTTCCAAAATAATAATATCGCCCGGCACCAATTTCTGGCTGTCAATAACGTATTCTTGTTTTATTTCGGTTGACGATGGGTTATCAGGAGATCCTTGACGTAAAACTCGAGCTTTATACTGGATTAAATTTTTAAGGTGCTTGAAAATCTTTTCCGCTTTGTATTCTTGGGAAAAACCAACCCCGGCGTTGATTAAGACCGCGGCTAAAATTACAATCAGATCAATAAATTCTTTCAAAGCTAAAGTGACAGCGGCGGCGATTATCAAAATATAAACCAAGGGACTTTTAAATTGGGTTAAAAGGGTTTTCAAGATAGAAAATTTCTTTTCTTTCGGCAGTCTGTTGAGGCCGTGTTTTTTCAGCCGTTCGTCAATTTCCTTGAAAAAAAGTCCGTCTTTATTGGTTTGGGCGAGCTCCAAAACGTTTTTTATTGATAAATTGTGCCAGACCGGTTCAGACATTTTATTTCCCCTTTTTTAATTTAATGGATTTTCTGATAATAAACGAGCTCGGCGTTCGAAACCGAGTTAATTTTTTATTTGTTTTTCTTGAATAGTTACGCATAATGGGTTTTTAATTTTTTGGTTTTTAATTTCCCCGTCCGCTCACAGGCAAGTACCACTGAACGATTTAAAGAAAAAATAGGGAATGGGTCTGCTGGGAATCGAACCCAGATCAATAGCTTAAAAGGCTACTGCTCTGCCGCTGAGCTACAGACCCGCAGTAACAAATTTTTAACAAAGGAGCTTTAGCGGATAGGTCGTTAGAGAATGTTGATAAAATGTGTAAAATAAAGCTTGAAAGGATAATATAATTATTATATACTATAGAAAGTAATCTGTAAATAATTTTTTGTTTTTTGTATTTTATTTTTTGTTAATATAGCGTTTTATGCCCGACTTTGAACAGGTCTTAGAAAAACTTCCTCCGCAAAACATTGAAGCTGAACAGGCTCTTTTGGGTTCTTTATTGATTGATAAAGATGCCATTATTAAAGTGGCTGATTTAATCACCGAAGATGATTTTTACAAAGACATTCATCAAATGATTTATTCCGCTATGTTCGAGATTTGGGAACGTCATGAGCCAATTGATATTTTAAGTATAGCTAATCGCTTGGAAGAGAAAGAACAGTTGGAAACAGTTGGCGGGCGGACGTATTTAGCTTCTTTGTCGAATAGCGTGCCGACGTCTAGCCATGTGTTATCTTATGCCCAAATTGTTCAGAAAAAATCAACTTTGCGCAGGTTGATAAAAGTTTCCACAGAAACCATTCAAATGGCTTATAAAGAGGAAGAAGAGACGACCGATGTTTTGGATAAAGCAGAACAGAAATTATTTGCTATCTCGCAGAAATTTTTAAAACAGAATTTTATTCCCTTAAAAGATACTTTAGTTCAGGCATTTGAAAGAATGGATGAGATGCATAAAGGGACAAAGCGAATCCGTGGCATGCCGACGGGTTTTGTTGATTTAGACGGCGTTTTAGCTGGGCTTCAGCCTTCTGAATTAATTATTTTAGCTTCTAGACCCGGCCTCGGGAAATCGAGTTTAGCTCTTGATATCGCCCGACAGCTGGCCGTTTATCACAAGATTCCAGTTGGTATTTTTAGTTTAGAAATGTCAAAGGAACATGTGGTTGATAGGATGATTTGCGCCCAAGCCGAGGTCAGTCTTTGGAAATTGCGGACCGGTCAACTTTCCCACAAAGACGATGACGGAGATTTTGAAAGATTGGGGCGAGCTCTTGGCGTTTTGGCCGAAGCGCCAGTTTTTATTGATGATTCTCCGACGGCTAATATTATGGAAATTAAAACTAAAGCCCGACGTTTGCAAATTGAACATGGTTTGGGTCTTTTAATTGTGGATTATTTGCAGTTAATGGATTCCGGAACCGGGTCGTCGGAAGGGAGGGTCCAAGAAGTTTCTGAAATTTCTCGGTCGTTAAAGGCGGTAGCCCGCGAATTGAATATTCCAGTTTTAGCCCTTTCCCAACTTTCTCGGGCTCCTGAATTGAGAACGCCGGCCATTCCCAAATTGTCCGACCTACGCGAGTCAGGCTCGATTGAACAGGACGCGGACGTGGTGATGTTTATTTATCGTAAAGCAATGGATCGGGGGATTAAAATTTGCCCCGATGAGGAAAAGAATTTAGCCGAGATTCATATTGATAAACATCGCCATGGTCCGGCTGGAGTGACTGTCCGTTTATATTTTGATAATGAGAAATCCAGTTTTAAAAATTGGTCAAAGACAGGCCTAGACATGCCGTCGGGGGAAGGCATTGAAGAGCCGTTTTAATTTATACTTATGTATCTTCGGCCAATTCAAAACTTAATAGATGAGTTTAGTAAATTCCCCGGTATTGGTCCGAAGACCGCTCAGCGGTTTGTTTTTTATTTACTCCAGGGGAGTCAAGGAGACTTGGAAAGATTTATCACCTTGATTAGAGAGTTAAAAAATATTTTTTTTTGTTCCATTTGCGGCAATTTTTCAGACCGGAATATTTGTTCAATTTGCCGCGATAAAAATCGAAACCAAGCAGTCATCGCTTTAGTGGCCGAGCCCCAGGATTTAATGGCTATTGAAAAAATTGGCGAGTACAGAGGGCTTTACCATATTTTAGGTGGTTTAATCAATCCTGTTCAAAATTTAGGTCCTGAGCAATTAAGAATTAAAGAACTGATTCAAAGGTTAAAGAGTCCGTCGGTTAGAGAACTTGTTTTTGCTCTTAATTCAACCATTGAAGGGGAAAGCACCGCTTTATACGTTGCGAGTCTGATTAAGAAAGATCCAAAAATAAGTCAGCGGATTAAACTGACTAAAATTGCCAGAGGTATACCTTTAGGCGGAGAAATAGAATATGCCGATGAAATAACCTTGAGTGACGCCTTGAAAAACCGAAAGATAATTTAGCTATTAAGGCATTTTTTGTTTATTAGTAAAAAATTATGGACAATAAGATTAAAATAGGATTTATTGGCGGCGGGGGTTTGTCTCACCTCACTTTTTTAAAAAAAATTAAGCCGAGAGATCTTCTCACTCCCTATGGGAAAGTTTTTTATTATTTCATTGACGGCACTCCCTTAATTTTAAGGCATGGGCCGGAGAGAAATGTTCCGCCGCATCAAGTAAATTATCAAGCCAATATCTTTGCTTTTAAAAAATTGGGGGTAAAATACATTTGCGCTTTTAACTCAGTCGGTTCTTGTAAAAGGAATATTAAACCGGGGGAATTTTTAATCCCTGATGATTATATTAGTTTTAGTCCCCTCACTTTTTATAGCGAAGAATGCAAGCATATTACCCCCGAAGTTTCTCCTCGGTTAAGAAAGATCTTAATTAAGATTTTAAGAGAACTAAAATTCAATTTTAAGAGTCGGGGAATTTATTTTCAAACTCGGGGACCGAGATATGAAACAAGAGCGGAAATTAATTTAATTAAAAATTTTGCCGATGTGGTTGGGATGACTATGGCTAATGAATCAACTTTGGCCAGGGAACTTGATTTAGAATATGCGGCTTTGTGTTCTATAGATAATTATGCCCACGGAGTTGTTAAAACGGCTTTAACCCAGAAGATGGTTGAAAAAAATGAATTAAAAATAGGGAAGAAAATTGAGAAAATAGTTCAAAAAATTTTATTTCTCGTCCAGCCGCGACAAAAATGTCTCGTTCCTGGGCGGGAGATTGAATAAAAAGGTTTAATGGTAGAATAAAGTTTATGTTTTATCCTAAAAGGAGTATAACTGCCGGGGGAGAGACGACTTTTCTAATAAAAAATGTAATTTTAAAGAGTAGGAAAACCGATATCTTCATCCGAGACGGGAAAATAGAAAAAATCAGTCCTGGAATAAACAGAAAAGCTGACCAAAGAATTGATGGCCGCGGGCAAAAAGCTGTTTTACCCGGATTGGTTAACGCCCATGTTCACGCGGCAATGTCTCTTTTGCGGGGGTACAGCGATGATTTGCCCTTAAAGGATTGGCTTGAAAAGAAGATTTGGCCCATTGAACGAAAGTTTTCCCCCGACGACATTTATTGGGGGACTAAATTGGCTTGTTTGGAAATGATTAGAACCGGGACGACTTGTTTTAACGATATGTACTGGTTTCAACCGGCGGCGATTGAAGCGATTAAGGAGATGGGGCTGCGCGCTGTTGTCGGTTTAGTCATTTTGGATTCTTTTCCCTTGGGCCGTCGGGAATACGTGGAGAAGCTCTGGCAAGATGTTAAAAGGAAAATTTTCAAAACGGTAACCTTCGCCATAGCGCCTCATGCCATTTATAGTGTTAGTCGGGAAAATTTAGTTTGGGCGAAAAATTTTGCCCAGGCGAACAATCTGCTTTTGCACATTCATTTATCGGAAACGCAAAAGGAGGTTAGCGATTGTTTAAAAAAGTATAAACTTCGGCCAGTTGAATATCTTGACAAAATTGGATTTCTAAATAGAAATTGCCTTTTAGCTCATGCTCTTTGGCTTTCTGAGAGGGAGACTGGGATTTTGAGTCAGAGAAAATGCAGTTTGGTTTATACTCCCTGTTCTGAAATGAAATTGGTTTCGGGGATTTTTCCTTATTTGAGAGTAAAGAGAGCAAAGATCAACGTTTGTTTAGGAACAGATGGCGCGGCTTCCAATAACAATTTGGATTTGTTTGAAGAGATGAAATTCGCCTCTCTTTTACAGAAAGTAAAAGAAATGGACCCGGCAGTAGCTCCAGGTTTAGAAATTTTCAAGGCAACGACAGAGAATGCGGGACAAGCTTTGAAAATAAGAGTTGGTCAAATTAAGCAGGGTTATCTAGCTGATTTAATTTTACTAAACTTAAATCAGGTTTGTTTTGCCCCTGGTCATAATTTAATCTCAAATATAGTTTATTCTTGTAATGGGAATTGTGTTACCGATGTCATTTGCCAGGGCAGAATCTTAATGAGAGACGGAAAAGTGGAAGGGGAAGAGCAGATTCTTAAGCAAGCGGCGAAAAGAGCTAAAAATTTTATTTAACTTTTTAGCAGACGGCGTTTCTTTGTTTGGGAAATGTTCCATTTATATGGCGAAGGGGAGTTTTCAAAAGAGAGTCTTGTCTTTGGGATTTTTTAATCAGCCGACGTTAAAAGCGGCTAAATCTCTTTTAGGCAAGTTTTTAGTCAGAAGATATAGAGGAAAAGAAACAGTTTTGATGATTACTGAGGTAGAAGCTTATGATGGGCTTGAAGACAGGGCTTCCCACGCCAGTCGTGGCAAAACCGAACGGAATAAAATTATGTTTGGCCCAGCCGGATATTGGTATGTTTATTTCATCTATGGAATGCATTGGCTGCTGAACATCGTTACTGGTCCGAAAGAATATCCGGCGGCGGTTTTGATCAGAGGGACGGAACAAGCCATTGGTCCGGCCCGGCTGACAAAGCGCTTAAAAATCGATTCAAAATTTAATGGTCGGTCAGCCAGCAAAAAAACAGGCCTTTGGATTGAAGACAGGGGAGTTAAAATTAAACCGAGTCGAATCGCCTCCGAAAAAAGAATCGGCGTTGAATACGCCGGTCAATGGGCTGACAAACCTTACCGGTTTAGAATAACAACATGCAGATAAATGAAATTTCGAACCAGAAGGAATGGGATAATTTTATTACTTTCAATGGCGGCTCGTCAACGCAAGCGGGACGATTCTTGCAATCCTGGCAATGGGGCGATTTTCAAAGGGTTTTGGGGAGAAGGATTTGGCGGTTGGCGGTTAAAAATGAAGAGAGAGTTATTGGTCAATCTTTGATAATCAAATATCCTTTGCCCTTTAGAAAAAGTTATTTTTATTGTCCGCGGGGGCCGCTTTTCCGCCCTTTTCAATCAGGGGCAGATTTGGAAAAACCCCGAAACGGAAGATTATTGAATTTATTTTTTATTGATGAATTAAAGAAATTGGCTAAGAAAGAAGGAGCTATTTTTTTCCGTTTTGAGCCAGAGACAGATTTAAAACTTACAGCGGGAAGGTTAAAAAAGATTAAAGATGTTCAGCCGTCCGAGACTCTGCTTTTAGATTTAACCAAGCCGGAACAGGAGATTTTGTCCCAGATGCACGCTAAAACCAGATATAATATTCATTTAGCCGAGAAGTACGGAGTTGTAGTAAAGGAAGATAAAAGCGATCAATCTATAAAAGAATTCTTGAATTTGCTTTGTCAGACAGCCAAGCGAGAGGGGTTTAAACCGCATTCGGCTGATTATTATTATCGGATGCTAAAATTTAATCACGATTTTTCTCGGCTTTATTTGGCTAAATATAGAGGGCAGACCGTTGCTGCTTATATCGTTATTTATTTTGGCGGCGTTGCTACTTATGTCCATGGCGCTTCCTCGCGGCAATATAAACAAGCGATGGCCCCCCATTTGCTTCATTGGGAGATTATTAAACAAGCCAAAGAGCGAGGTTTCCAATTTTATGATTTTTGGGGAATCAGCGAGAAAAATTGGCCGAGCTTAACCCGTTTTAAAAGTAGTTTCGGCGGTCAGAGAGTCGCTTATCCGGGCACTTTTGATTTGCCGATTTGCAGATTTTGGTATTATTTATACCGGATAGGCAGGGGCATTAAAATGTGAGATAAAAAAAGGATTTGGTCAACCAAAATTTTATCTTAAAATGAGTTTATGCTTTCATTTATTCTATCTATCTTATTGGTTTTAGGTTTGTCGCCAGTTTTTTCTCAAGCGGTTTTTTTGGACAATATTGTCAGATTAGACCCTTATCAAAACGGCCGGAATTTTCCTTATTCTTTAGGACCGAAATTGACCAGCCAAAGCGCTTTGGCCCTTGACGTAGAGACTGGGGAGGTTTTATTTGAGAAGAATCCAACCGTTGTTTTGCCAGTTGCCAGCATTACTAAATTGATGACGGCTCTGGTATTTTGGGAGAACAATACCAGAGCGTTAAGCGACAAGGTTAAGGTGGAACAGGGGGATTTAGTTATAGAAACCAACATTGAATCCGACCTTGAACCGGCTGGGCTGGTGATAAAACCGGAGGACAGTCTGTCTATTGAAGATATTTTTTATGGCAGTCTGGTTAAGTCAGCTAATAATGCGGCGAAGATTTTAGCCCGTTTAATTGAGTCCGATACCAACGAGGCATTTGTTGATTTAATGAATAAGAAAGCCGAAGTTTTGGGTATGACCGACACTCATTTTGTCGAGCCAACCGGATTGGATTCGAAGAATTGTTCTACGGCCAGCGACTTGGCTAAATTAATTATTGAAGCGGTGAAAAACGATAATATCAAGCGGGCCCTAAACACTAAAACCTACGATGTTTCAATCTTAAGACCGGGGAGCGGGAAAATATATCAGCGGGTTTACAATACCAATAAATTACTGGGCGGTTTTATTGATTTGATTGGAGCGAAGACCGGGTATTTGCGAGAAAGTGGATATTGTTTCGCCGGTTTAAGCGATTATCAGGGCTATCGGACAGCCGTGGTGGTTTTGGGAGCGGCAACTGACCAAGATAGATTTCAGGAAGTTAAAGGCCTGATTTGGTGGACATCTTCATTGGAACATGGTAAGATAGGAACATTAGAATATTAAAATGATTTCGGAATTAAAGACAATTTTACTGGCCTTAACGCCGATAAATGAATTGAGGGGAACAATTCCGGTCGCGATCAGTCTTTGGCAAATTAGTCCTTTAAAAGCTTTCTTTTTGGCTTGTCTGGGGAATATCTTACCGATTTTTTTTCTCCTTTGGTTTTTGCGGCGCTTAGTCAATCTTTTAATGGCTAAAAACATTTATTTCAATAAGTTTTTTAATTGGCTTTTTATCAGAACCCGTCAGCGGTTTTATAAAAAACACGCTCTCTATGGCGACTTGGCTTTAACTTTATTTGTGGCTATCCCTCTGCCCTTGACCGGCGCCTGGACCGGAGCGGTCGCCGCTTTCCTTTTTGGCATTCCTTATTGGCGAAGCCTGGGTTTGATTTTCGTCGGAGTGGTAATCGCCGGCGCTATTGTTACTTTAAGTACCTTGGGTATTATTTCAATTCTTTAAAAAATTTTTGATTTAGTAATTATGACAAAGAAGCCTATTATTATTGCTAATTGGAAGATGAATCCCGGCTTTAAAAACGGCGAGGTTTTGATTAACGATATTGTAAAATTGTTAAAGAAGTCAAAAAAGAGAAAGGGTTTGTTGACCATTGACATTGTTTTTTGTCCACCCTTCGTCAGTTTGGCTGAAGCGGCGAAAAAGATAAAGTCCATTAACGGTTTGTTTTTGGGCGCCCAAAGCTGCTTTTGGGAGGAAAAGGGCGAATTTACCGGCGAGATTTCTCCGGTCTGGTTGAAAGAGATAGGTTGTCAGTATGTGGTTCTTGGCCATTCAGAGCGGCGACTTAACCTGGGGGAGACAGATGAAATGGTTCACAAGAAAGTCAAAGCGGCTCTTCAAATTGGTTTGGTCCCGGTAGTTTGCGTTGGAGAGACGCTTGAAGAAAGACACAAAGGACTCAAGGATTATGTGATTCTTGAACAAGTTTCTCGGGCGTTGGAAGGAATTAGTTTAAACTCCGACCAGAAAATTATTGTTGCCTATGAGCCAATTTGGGTAATTGGTTCAGGACGGGCCGTGTCTCCGGAAGACGCCGAATATACAGCTAAAGTTCTTCTACAAAGAATGGTTGACCTTTTCCCCTTGCCGATTGTTAGAAATAATATTCGAATCCTCTATGGTGGCAGCGTTGATTCGACAAACATTAAGTCCTTTATTGACGAGCCGACCATTAACGGAGTTTTGGTCGGAAGTGTTTCCCTAAGGGCGCAGGAATTTGTTAAAATGTGCGAAACAGCAGTCAGCTAATTGGTTAATTGGGGACTGGGGATTGGGATTTTAAGTGTTCGATTACCTGATTACCCAACTATTATTTTTTGGCCATTGGTTATTTTGAGAATGGTTTTTAATTTCAGATTGTGATTTTTCATTTTTAATTTTTATTCAACATCAGCGCTTATGTTGACCCATATCAAAAAACTTGTTCGGAGAGCGGAGAAAGGCAAATATGCCTTAGGGGCTTTTAATACTTTTAATCTAGAAATGACGCTGGGTGTTGTTAAAGGAGCTGTTTGGGCTCAAGGGCCGATTGTTATCCAAGTTAGCGAAACAACGCTTCGTTACACCGGAGTTGAAGTCATTGCTCATCTTGTTCAAACTATAACTGAAAATCAGGCAAAAGGCGTTCCAATCGCTCTTCATCTTGATCACGGCAGAACATTTTCTGCCGTAGTCGAATGTGTTAAATCGGGTTTTTCTTCAATTATGATTGATGCCTCAGATTTATCTTTTGATAAGAACGTGGCCATAACTAAAAAATCGTCTGAATATGCTCATCGTTACAATGTTTGGGCTCAAGGAGAATTGGGTCGGGTGGTGAAGAAAGAAGGGGAGATTAAGAGATTGATTAAGGGTCCAGAGGAGTTTTTAACCGACCCTGATCAAGCTCAGGAGTTTGTTAAAAAAACAAAAATAGACACTTTAGCTGTGTCTGTCGGCAATGTCCATGGTCCTTATAAAATGAAACACGGCGTGCCCAGTCTTTTTTTGAACAGATTAAAAGAAATCCAAAAAAGAGTTAAAATTCCCCTGGTTTTACACGGCGCTTCGGGCATCCCCAAAAATCAAATTAAAAAAGCCATTGACTTGGGGGTAAGAATAATAAACATTGATACTGAAATTAGATTTGCTTTTAAACAAGGCTTAACTGATTCTCTTAAAAAGAAACAAGAATACGACCCGCGATGTCTTTTATCACCATGCATTGATGAAGTAGCAAGGGTAGTTAAAGATAAGATTTTGATGTTTGGTAGCCAAAATAAAATATGATCGTAAACATTGTTGTTTTAGCGGTTTTTTTTCTTTCCTTAAGTGGAATTCTTTTTATCGTTGGTAAAAAATTATTTTTTTTAACCAAGATTGATTTATCGCGGACACCCGAAGAGATAGCCGCTAAAACCAAAAAGGAGTTATTAAAGAAGAAAGTTAGTCGCCAAATAAGAGACTTTGAGGATAAATTTAAACTTGGAGCTAAGGGTTTTTGGGATTGTTTTAAAAAGGGGGCTGGACAGATTAAAGTTGGGACAAATAGAGTTCTTGAAGTTTCTAAAAAATTGGTTAAAATAATAAGAAAATTTTCTAAGTAAAAGATTTGTCTAAAATCAATGCCCGTGTAGCTCAGTTGGTAGAGCGACTCCATGGTAAGGAGTAGGTCGTCGGTTCAATTCCGACCGCGGGCTCCACAATTTGACTTTCGGAAAAATTCCCGAAAGTCAAATTGTGGAGTATATTTATGACTCTACTCGAATTTATTTTATCAGAAATTCCTAAAAATTACAGCGTCAACGGTTGCAGCGGAATTTCCCCCCAACCCTTTTTGCTGCCGCAGCCGCCTCCTGTCGTTCGTCCCACTTCGCGGGGTTCACATATCTGCTGTTCTAAAATTCCGCCGCAGGCGGGAATTTTTATGAAAAATAAAAAAAAGAAATGGTGCGCTTGACGACTATTTCGGAGATTGCTAACCCTAAAATAGGTTTATGGAAAGCCAAACTAACCCTCAAATAATACTTTGTTGCAACTACTGTACCTCTTTAAAAGAAGGGGTTGATTTGGTCTCGGAATGAATTTAACCTAAAAACCAGATTTTTCATCAACTAACCTCTTCACAAAAGAAGAATTAAAAAAGGTGTTGAAAACCTTTGAAGATATTTTAAGGAAAAAATGGCGATGAAAATGTTATTGACATTAAAAAAGTTATACGCGGTGGGAAATGGGAAAAAAATACTAAAAGGCGTTGATTTTCAAATGAGGCCCAACGAAGTTCAAGCGCTTTTGGGTCCGAATGCCAGCGGGAAAAGCACTCTAGCGCAGGTAATTTTAGGAAATCCAAAATACAGAATAATTAAAGGAGGAGTTTTCTTCGAGGGGAAAGAAATTACTAAACTTTCTCCAGAAAAAAGAGTAAAATTAGGAATTGCCTTAACTTGGCAAACACCGCCGGCTATAAAAGGAGTAAAACTATCTCAATTATTAAAAAAGATTTCAAAAATAAAATTTGAAAGTAAGAAGTTAGATTTAAAACCTCAATTTTTAGAAAGAGAGTTAAATTTAGAATTTTCTGGCGGGGAGAAAAAATTAAGTGAACTTTTACAAATTTTGTCTTTAAACCCCAAATTAGTAATTTTTGATGAAATTGATTCGGGATTAGATATTAAAAGATTAAAGGAGGTGGCAAAAATAATAAAGAAGGAGTTGGTTGTCAGGGGTGTTTCAATTTTATTAATTACTCATTCGGGGGTTATTTTGCGGTTTTTAAAACCAAAAATTACCAATGTAATGTTAGACGGAAAAATTATCTGTAAAGAAAAAGATTATCAAAAGGTTCTAAGAACTATTAAAAAATACGGCTATGAAAAATGTAAAAAGTGCAAATTATTGGCAGATTGATCATAAAATTAAGCAAATATATGAAAAAAGAGGTACGATCATTTTACCAAGTTCCGAAGCCTGGGGAAAGTTCAAGTGGGTCAAAAAATATTTTCCAAATAAGCCAAAAGAGGGCTATTTTATTTGGGTAAAAAAGCAAGTTGATTTTCCTCTTTTTGTCTGTGTTTCTATTGGTGCAAAGAAAATTCAACAATCGCTTGAGAACCTTTTAATTGTGGAAAAAAATTTGAGGATTTCGCTTCAGGGTACTTGTGATTCCCTAAAGAAAAATTTGTGTGGAACCCATAAGGCCCAAGGGAAAATTGTTTTAAAAGAGGAATCTTCTTTAAAATATAATCATCTCCACTTTTGGGATAAAAAAGATGCTGTTGAACTAAACTACGAATTCATTTTAGAAAAGAATTCCAAATTAGATTATACTTATAAAAACCTTTTTACGCCAAAGAAACTCAAAATAAATACCCTCCTAACTCTCTTTGAAGGTGCAAGTTGTGATATAAAGATAGTAGTAAATGGTATTCAAACTAAGGCAGAAATTAAAGACACATTAGTTTTAAGAGAAAAAGGAACTTCGGGAATAGTGAAATTAAGATTGGTAGGAAGGGAAAAAAGTAGTATTTCGGCTTATTCTCAAATTCTGGCCGCGGCGCAAAGTAAGGGTCATTTAGATTGCCGAGGTCTATTAGTAGATAAGGACTCAAAGATTTCTTTAACTCCTCAGTTGATTTGCCAAAATAAAAACGCTCAATTAACCCATGAGGCTTCAATTGGAAAAATTTCTGAAGATGAACTAAACTATTTGAGAATGAGAGGATTAACTCAAAATGAAGCACTAAAACTAATCTTGACGGGTTTTTTGGGGGTAAAATAGGTTTTTCATTTTTCATAAAAATTTCCGCCTACGGCGGAATTTTAGAACAGCAGATATGTGAACCCCGCGAAGCGGGGCGAGCGACAGGAGGCGGCTGCGGCGGCAAAAATGGTTGGGGGGAAATGCCGCTGTAGCCGTTGACGCTGGTAATTTTTAGGAATTTCTGATAAAATAAGTTCGAGTAGAGTCATAAATATCCTCCATTTATGGGTGGGTCGCATAGCGGCTATTGCAACGGGCTGTAAACCCGTCGTCTTCGGACTTCGCAGGTTCGAGTCCTGCCCCACCCATTTTATAATTCTAATGAATTTGTTTAAGTAAAAAAGCCGTTGTGTCAACGACTTTTTTTATTTGGAGATATTTATACTATTATATTAATAAATTTGAATCTATTTTGAATAGAGTTGATTAGATTTGCGGTGGTTATTGACTATTTATTCTAACCCTGAGAATGGAATTCTGGAGCATTTATACTACCAAATCCGAACCTATTTTGAACGAAATTGACTGGCTGCCGCGCCGCAGGCGCGGCAGGAACTCCGCCAAAAACGGTGGGCGGGCAAAAATTCCTGAGGACCTAAACTCCTAAAACCCCTTCCTTTTTGCCCGCCCGCCTTTGCCCGCTTCGCGGGCGAGCCGCCACTAAAATCAACTAAAAATAGGTCCTGAGTTTCCGTTTTGGGTTTCTGGAGAAGATGACTTCGGAACAATATCGGACTTACTTAAATCTGTTTGCGAGGCAATTTGATTTGTCTCTTTTGTTTCAACCGGGCTTCCGTAATAATTGTAGGTGATATTCTGTTGGGTATTTATATTGCTAATTCTTGTATTTAAGGTAACTAATTCGTCTTTGACCGATCCGATTTCCTTTTTTATTTCAAACAAATCACCAACTTTTAGACTAAAGTCACCTCTCGCGATAATAATTGTTGCTAATAGAGCTAAAGGCAAAATAACAAATCCGTAATTAGGTAAACTAATAGTTTTAATCGCAGACAATATCAACAAAATTAAAGTAGCTATAAATACTATAAACAAGCCGATGTTAATAATGTTTTTTATAATCCAATCTTTCATAAAAAATTTATTCACCCTTTAACTCTTTCTTTTTTATCCATTTTGCACCATCGGGGGTTACCACTAAAACATCAATTGGTCCCCCAACATTTTTAGGACGAGCCTGAAAACGAATTGTATCTATGGTAGTTCGGATAGCAAAAATAGAGAAATCAATCGCGTCTTGAAGGGGCATAGCGTCCCAAATAATGGGTGATGCAGGTTTTATTACTTGTTGTTTACCTTGGGGGTCTTTTACGATAATAGGATTTATTAAACCTGTAATAATATCTGCTTGACCCGACCAAGTTGCGCCATACGCCAATTTACCATCTGGTTTTATATTCTTTTGTTCAACGATATTTTTTGAAACATGACAATAGTAAATATGAGGTTCGCTTGCCTTACCTTCTTTTTCTTTTTTATACCCTGCTACATGAAAACCAGTATCTGCTTCTGGAAAATTTTTTCTAAAAAAATCTACTAATTTTCTGGGAATGGTAGTTACATTATCTTCCCTTGTCAATTCTTCTTCTACAAATCTTTTTATGTGACTTGCAGTAGAAATTCCACCTAAAAGTTCCTGCCCGAATGATTGGACACCAACCTCAAAAATTAACTTATCTTTCTCATCTTTTTTAAAGAGGAGATAAGTTTTATAGACATTATCAGAATTAATCGTATCAATTTTTGGCAATTCTTTCCCTTCAGGCGTTTTCCCCCCAATAGTTATTGATTGCCGACTATCAGAAGCCATTACAATACCTTCCGGAACATAAGTTGTAATTACTAAACTCATAAATTTATTTATTAAAATTATTTATATTTTTTCCAATTAACTTTTGTGGCAACCTTTGTGGCATTATTCCCATCTGGTTTTTTTGCCAAAATTAGGTACTTAAACCCTCTTAAAAAGAAATTAAATTTTTGGGCCCGATAATGCCAAATTCTAGTATTAGAGCTTTGATTTCTCCTCGTTACGGAAATTAAATCAATGGGTTCAAATTTTACATTATCAACTAACATCTGGTAAATTTTGAATCCGACAGGAGTAAATTTTCTTTTTACCCATTGGTCGCCAATTAGCCACCCTATTACTTTGCCGGGTTTCAAAATTCTGTAAATTTCTCGAGCGACTTTTTCTAATTCCTCATAAAATCTTGGGTCTTCAGCAGAAATTTTTCCAATATCCGCGGCTTCGTTAGAATAACTGACATTATCGCCATAAGGAGAATCTATAA
>Ga0209610_1000112_pt1 | contig 40464 bp, 27 predicted proteins | sample LakKivw275mmetaG_FD_184137 | JGI IMG/M metagenome (GOLD analysis project Ga0209610, IMG submission 184137) | Anoxic lake water microbial communities from Lake Kivu, Rwanda to study Microbial Dark Matter (Phase II) - Lake Kivu water 275m metaG... | ecosystem: Environmental > Aquatic > Freshwater...
CCGATACCATGGACCGGCTGTGTATCGAGTACTCGCCACAATCCAACTCCTGGGGCATGCGCTCCCCCATGACCCAGCGCCGCGGTTTGGGTCAGTCCTGCTCGGTACTAGGCAAGGTGTGGGTGTTTGGCGGCTGCCGCACGTTCGGGACTGCCCTGCCCTACGTTGAGGCGTACGACCCGGCTCGCGACACGTGGAGTAGCGGCCCAGGCATGCCGACCGGTCAGTACGACTTCGGCGCGGCCGTCTGGCGCGACAGCCTGGTGTTCATTGTCGGCGGCGGAAGCTGGCATCCCTCGGTGCCTCCGACCGCAACCGTCCGGCTGTTCGACCCGAATATCGAAACGTGGTACGTGGCGACGTCACTGCCGGTCCCGCTTGGGGCCGTGGCGTGCGGCATCGTTGGCGACACGCTGCTCGTTGCGACCGGCTGGACCAGCTCCGGCCCGACCAACCGCGCGTGGCGGGGAGTCCTCGACCCCTCGAATCCGAGAGTCATTTCGTGGCAGGAACTTGATACCCTGCCGGGACCTCGACGCTGCCGCACCGCGTGTGGTGTCGCCGACAACCATCTGTTCGTCATTGGCGGATTGTCCCTGCAGGCCGGCTCTTCGCTCGGACTTCATCCTTCATCCTTCAGCCTCCAGCCTTCCGGCTTCTCCGGCCTCAACGACGTCTGGTCGATCGCAAGCGACGGCCAGTGGGTCCGCTGCGCCGACAAGCGAGAGGCCGTTTCCTGCGTGTCCGGCAGCGCCTCGGATGCTTCGGGCCATGTCTACGTTGCGGGCGGTTATTCCGGCGCCGCCCCCTACCTGAAAACAACCGAGTTCCTTGACGTGTCCAGCTACGACCACGACGTCGGCGTGACCGGCATCATCTCGCCGGCGGGCAGGCTGTCACCGGCAGTCGCCTGCCCGGTATCGGTCATGTTCCACAACTTCGGGGCCGCCGCGGAAAGCCTGAGCGCTCACGTCGCGGTTGTCGACTCCCCGACCCAGTCGCCGGTTTTCACCGGTGACAGCACGTTCAGTCTCTTGCCCGACTCGAGCCGGTTGGTTGAGTTCGGCACATTCCTGCCGCCGGTATATACCGTGTTCCATACGACCGCTTTCGTCACGCTCGCGGGCGACCAGAACCCGACCAACGACACCGTCCGCGCGCGCTCGCGCACCACGACCGGTAGCGACCGCGACGGATACGGCTACGTCTACAAGACGACCCAGGAACCGGACAACATGACGTTCTCCTGGTTTGACACCTCCGGCGGAAGCGTGATTGACGACTGGACCCCGAACGGAGATGAAGGCCTGTCACGTCGCGAGCTGCCGTTCTACTTCAACTTCTATGGAAACGCCTTCAACCGAATCTACGTCTGCACCAACGGCTACATCCAGACCTCAAACACAATTGCCAGCCTGAACCTGGCGCTGCCCTACGAGGGAATCAGCAACATCATCGCGCCCTTCTGGGACGACCTCACGGTCCGCGACTCGGGCCAGGTGATCGAGAACTTCACTTCGGACAAAATGGTATATACCTGGGTCGGTGCGCGCCGACAACCGCCTGATACCGGCCGGCTCACCTTCCAGGCCATTCTGCAACTCAACGGTGACATCCGCATCAACTACCTCAACATCACCGCTGACGCCGCCAGCAGCACTATCGGCATCCAGGGCATCGACGGTGGCTGGAACTGGTACCAGGAGTACGTGTACAGCGGGGACCCGCCGAGACACGTGCCCACCAGCCAGACCAGCATCCTCTTCGACGCACCGCCATTGGGCGTCTCGGAACAGCAGAAGTCCGCTCTTAAGCCGATCGGGCTGCAACTGCCGACGGTCTGCCGCGGTCCGGTCCCCATCACTGCTGGCCCGGGCGTCCTCTCCATCCAGGTCTTCAACGTTTCCGGCTCCCTGGTCCGTTCCTTCACGGCCGCTGGCCGTAAGCTGTCAGCCGTTGGCGGATTCACTTGGGACCGTCGTGACCAGCACGGCCGGCCACTGCCTGCCGGTGCCTACCTCGTCCGCGCCGTGTCGCGCCAAACCAGTTTGACCCGAAAGCTCGTCCTGCTAGACTAGTAGCCCTTGAACATAATCGTAGTTGTGACCCTGCTCCTGAGTGCTGAGGCCGGTATCGCACCGAAGCGCCTCGCCGTCATCCCGCTTCAGAGTCACGCCGATGTCTACAGCCTGCCGCATGAGCTTGAGATTCACGGCGTGACCGACAGCACGGTCACCATCGCGGCCCCTGACGACGAACTGGCGCACCTTCGGGCGCTCGGCTACTCGCCGCGAGTCGCGCTGGCCGATTACCAGGCCTGGGTCGATTCCATCCTGCTGGGCTATCGCAGCTACGCCCAGGTCTGCTCGACCATGTATGCGCTGGCCGACAGCTACCCGCTCATCTGCCGGCTCGATACGCTTGGCTTCTCAGTCCAGAACCGTGCCATCCTCGCGATGCGCGTCACCGACAACCCGCAGAACGAGGAAGCGAAACCCGAGTTCCGCATTGTCGGCCCGCACCACGGCGACGAGAAGATAGCGAGCGAGATCGCGCTCTCCTTCCTGCAGTACGTACTGACAAGCTACGACACCAGTACCGCAATCCGCAACCTGGTCGACTCGACCGAGCTCTGGGTCATTCCCGTCTTCAACGTTGACGGCCACGTCGCCAACAACCGCACCAATGCGAATGGCGTTGACCTCAACCGCGACTACGGTTACCGCTGGAACGCTGCGGGCAACAGCTCGGGTCCCTTCTCCCAGCCGGAGACACGCCTGCTGCGCCAACACGACCTCGAAAACAACATCAGCATGGAATTCGCCTACCATTCGGCCGCGGCCTATGTCAATTACCTCTGGGATAACCATCCGTCCGACCCGCCGGACTCCGGCTTGATTGCCTCGCTGGCTCAGCAATACGCGGATTCGACCTACGGCTCCGGCACGACGCAGCTTGAACCCATCAACGGCTACGCCTGGTACGAAGCCGACGGCACCTGCCAGGACGCAAGCTTCGGCCTCTTCGGCAACATCGCCTACACCATCGAAACCGACCAGCCCGGCGCCCAGGCGAAGATCGACTCCATCTGCGTCGCGAACCGCCGCGGGCTGCTGGCAATGATTCAGGCAGCGCGCTGCGGCGCAGCCGGAGTCGTGCGCGACTCGCTGACCCGGTCTCCGCTCTTCGCCCGCATCAGTTTCGACTCTCCCCTGCGCTGGGACTGCTACACCGACCCGGGCATGGGTGACTTCCACAAGCCGCTGCCCGCTGGCAGGTATACTCTTACCGCGCATGCCCAGGGGTATCTGCCCAAGACCATCTCCGATGTCATGGTTCCCGCGGGCGGGACCGCGACCGCGGACTTTGACCTCGTGCCCGATACTCTTGGGAGCATCTACGTCGAAGAGTTGACGTGGACCAACCGCGCCGACCCAGGCGAAATCATGCCGACGACGTCGATATTCGCACTCGGCGCTCCTGACGGCAACGGCTTCCCGCTCGGCCGCAGGGGTGATGTCTGCCTCAGCGCGGGACGCGGCCGAAAGATATCGAATCTTCCCGGCGACGACATCACGGTCTTCGACAGCGACAGCATGGCGGACGGCTACTGGCTCTATGCAGCGAGCGACTGGACCGGCCCGTGGACCGGCCTCGGCCATTCGAACGGAACGGCCTCGTTCGACCTCGGCTCGGCCGGGCTCGACTCTGCCCGCTACCTGCGCATCGTCTGCGACTCAAGCAGTTCTCCTTCGGACCCCGAAGCCGGGCTCGACCTCGACGCCGTCTCCTACCGCTCTTCCCCCGCCGGCATCAGCTCTCCTTCAGCGTTCGTACCTCATCCTTCCGCGTTAAGACTCTTTCCCAACCCTGCCAGCCGGTTCCTGTACGTATCGCTCCCGCCGGCCTGCCGCCGGCTGGAAATCATTGACATTACAGGCCGGCCGCTAAAATGTTACGCACGCGGGGCGATGGAGTTGACCTTTTCCCAGATCCCCGTTGCCGGACTTGCTCCAGGCGTTTACGTGGTCCGCGTCGAAACCGCGGCCGGAGCGTCGCAGCGCAAGTTCATCGTCAACCGGCAGTAGAGAGAAGCGCGGACGTGCAACCATGGTTCGGTTCCGCCACTCGTCATTAGTAATTGGCAATTCGGCATTCTCAAAAGGAGGTCCGTTAAGATGAAGTGGTTCCTCACAATCGCCGTCGTGCTGCTGACAGTCGGCTGCGGGTCCCCCAAGGCCGCGCAACCGGCGGCTCAGCAGCCGGCTCAGGCCGCGGACACAACCCCGCCGGCCGCGCCGAACGACACAACCGCAGCGAAGTCAGTAACTACGCCAACGGCGCAGGAAGGTATGCTCACAGACACGCTGGTCGCAACCAAGCTTCCCGAGAACCTTTTCTTCAACATCAAAGTCAAGGACTACGGGACGATGAAGATCCAGTTCTACACCAAGGACGCGCCCAAGAACGTCACCAATGTTGCCAACCTGGGCATCAAAGGATTCTACAACGGCCTGGCGTTCCACCGCCTGATTCCGGGCTTCATGATTCAGGGTGGCGACCCGTCCGGCAACGGCACCGGCGGCCCCGGCTACACCGTGCCGGCTGAAATCAAACGCCAGCACACCAAAGGCGCAATGGCGATGGCGCGCACCGGCGACCAGGTCAACCCGGAAAAGCGGTCGTCCGGCAGCCAGTTCTACATCTGCTTCCAGCCCACGCCGCAGCTTGACGGCCAGTACACGGTCATTGGCCAGCTCGTCGAAGGCATGGATGTGCTTGCGAAGCTGGAGAAAGTCCCGACCGGACCGATGGACAAGCCCACCACGCCGGTCGTGATGGAACAGGTCTGGGTCACGACGAAGTAGCGACCCACTCGACTCTGAAGGGCGGGCGCAAGCCCGCCCTTTCTGTCCCCAGAGCCGACATTGGGCCAACCACAGAGCCCACAGAGAACATGGAGTGGGTGAAGCCAAGGTCCGGTCTGTACCTTCGGGACCTCTGTCAACTCTGTGGTTCAGTATCGGATTCAGGGTCTGTAGCGCCCGTTGACCGCAGTCATTCGGGGCGTACAATCTGGCCCACTAGTGATAAACGCCGCGAGGCGCGGACTTCAAATCCCCATACTCCTGGTGTGGGCAACCGCCGTGAACGCGACGGTGCTGAGCGGGTACGTCCGCGACGCCGTTTCGGGCGAGCCGGTGCCATACGCTGCCGCAGCCACGCCGGACCACGCCGCCGGCACCGCCGCTGACAAAGACGGCTACTACATTCTCCGCGCCGCGGGCGTCAGCCTCATCGAGTTCTCGGCGATTGGCTACCAGCCGCGTACCTGCACCCTCGATGCGGCGGTCACCGGTGTGGTACGTTGCGACGTCCGGCTCCGGCGTGTACCGATACAAATGCCAGGTGTCACTGCCTCGGCCGCTCGGGAACGGGCACGCCACGAGGTGGACGTGGGCGCCCGCCGTCTTGCCGTGCGCGACGTGATGCTCGCGCCGCGACTGATCGACCCCGACATCATGCGTTCATTTCAATCCCAGCCGGGTGTCGTAGCGGTCAGCGACTTCTCGTCGGCTCTCTATGTCCGCGGGGGCAGCCCGGACCAGAACGCGGTGCTGCTTGACGGGGCGCTCACCTACAATCCCTGTCACCTGTCCGGCCTCTTCTCGAGCTTCAACGCGGACGCTCTCGAAGCGGCCGAGTTGCACGCCGGCGCATTCCCCGCTCAGTACGGACACGCCGTGTCTTCGGTCCTTGATGTGACGACCCGACGAGGTAACAGCGAGCGTTTTGCCGGCAGGTGGGACGCCGGGCTTCTCACTTCGCGTCTGCTCCTGGAGGGGCCGCTCCCCAAAGGCTCGTTCCTTGTGGCCGGACGTCGCGCCTACACCCAGGTGGCGACCGGCGTGATGGCACGCGTGACTCATGACTCCCTCTTCTCGCTGCCCTACTACTTCGAAGACCTTCAGGGCCGGGCAGACCTCGACTTGTCGCAGCAGGACTGGCTCACCTTCAGCGGCTATCTCGGCTACGATGCCATCGATTCTGCCGACGCAAACGACACCGCCCAGTTCCATTGGGGCAGCCGGGCCATGTCGCTGAAGTGGCGCCACGTGTTCGGCCCCGGCCTTGTACTCACGTCGCTCGCCAACCACGGCGCCAGCAGCGCGGCGCTGAAATACGTCTGGTCGCCATCGCCGGTTCCGACGTACGACCGTCTGTCCATGACGTCCGGCAGCTTCAGTCTCCACTCCGACATCGACTATCGGCGCGATTCCGTCCATGCGCTCACCGGTGGCTACGAAGCGACGCTCTTCGAGGTCAGCAGCCGGCGCTCGGCCGACACGAACGTCCTCTGGGACAATCAGAGCCGGCCGTTCTACGCCGCCCTGTACGCCGGTGACAAATGGCATCCGCAGCCACGGTTGCTCGTGCAACCGGGCTTGCGGGGCGAGTTCTTCTCAAGCGGCCGCTACTTCCGGGTTTCACCCAGACTTTCCGCCAAGTACTTCCTCCGCGAAGACCTGTCGCTCACGGCCGGCATCGGCCGCTACTACCAGTACATCAGCACTCCGTTTCCCCGCGACGAGTTGCTCGTCCGCGCTCCGGCGCTCCTCTTCCAACTGATGGTCCCGGCCGATTCCGGCCGGCCACCGGTCTGGGCCGACCACGTTGTAGTCGGCGCCGAGAAATGGCTGCCGAACGGGATGCAGTTGACCGCCGAGGCCTACTACAAACGCATGGGTAACCTGCTCGAGACCGACCTCTACTTCGATCCATCCGATGAGCCCGACTTCGACCCGCTGAACCTGTACCCGATTGCCCTCGTGAATGCCAATGCCGGCATTCGCTCCGGCACCGGCCGAGCGGCTGGTGTCGACCTGCTCGTGCGCAGCGGCGCCGGCTGGGTCGGCTACAGCCTCGCGGTTGCTCGCCGGCAGTTCGTCGGTGACGAGTTCTACCCGGTCTACGACTCGCGGCACAGCATCAATGCCGGCGGCACGGTCCCGCTTGGACGTGGCTGGTCGGCGAACCTCCAATGGACGTTCCGGACCGGCTTTCCCGACACCGGGCCGGTCGGATGGTATGAGGATGTCTTTGTCTACCCGATCACCGGTAGTCGCGTCTTCTACTGGCGGCCGTACTCGGCTGAGGGCCTCCGGTATCCATCCTACCATCGGCTCGACGCCGGCATCGAGAAGTCGTTCCGTCTCCGCGGGGTCGAACTGGCCTGCTACCTGGAAGTGTTCAACGTCTACGCTCGCCAGAACGTCCTCTGGTACAGCTACGAGAACGGCCGGCGCAAACCCTACGTGTTGATTCCCGTACCGCTGCCCAGCCTGGGCCTTAGAGGGAGCTTCTAGTGCGACGAGTGCTCGGCCTCGTGCTACTCCTCCTGGCCTGCGACTCGCCCGTCAAGCCCTTCGACCCTCAACTCAACGTCTTCTGCGTCCTTCGCACCGACGACGTACACCCATTTGTGCTTGTCGGCAAGACTGTCAGTTACGATGGTGAGCGCGACCGCTATGTCTGGAACGGCGTGGCCGATGCCTCGGTTCTGGTAACGAGCGGCCGTGACTCGACTCAATTCCGCTACGTACCGGAGACGACCGGGTACTACATTGCCGAATCCCTTGCCGTCGATGCCGGCCGTGCGTACCACCTGGCGGCTGGCTGCCCGGACTGCGGGGAGGCCCGGGGCAGGACGACTGTGCCCGGCGGTTTCGCGGTCGAGAGCCTCCACATCGACACGCTGTTCAATCCCGATACCCGGGACTCAGTCTATGCCGTGACCGGTGCCTGGTCGGCCAGCGAGGGAGCCGCGCAGTACCAGGTAATCGCGGCGTTCCTGTACAGCCAGCCCGGCACCGACACCGCAGCCGAATACCGTGGACTTGAGACCGCTGCCCTGAACGGCGGCCCGCTGTGGGCTTCGCTGCGGCGGTCGTCCCATGGCGTCACGCTGCCGCTCTGTCTTATCCGGCTGAGCGTCAGCGCGCTCGACCGCAACTACACCGACTATCTCACCATGCAGAGGACGACCGGCTACCGCAACACGCTCATGCACATCGACGGCGGCCTCGGCGTATTCGGCTCCATCTGCGTCGCCGAGACGACGCTCTACCTGACGCCAGTCGACCACAACCCGGCACCCGGCCGTCACGAAAGGTAGCAGCCGCACCCAGGCCCGGGTCACCGACTAGTGGGGAAAAACAGGAAAAACAGGGACACTTCCCAGATTTCTAGTCTGAAGCGTGTCAAGGTAGTTGGATCGGATCGTATCATCCTCACATCCTGATTTTTGACGACGACTCGATCGGGCAAGATGGCGGAGGCGATTGCGAACGAGGAACAGAGGCCGCGTACTGCAACCTTACCTGGAACCGGCAGGACACCAAGGGACGCAGTTGCGCCTGCGGCGTCTACTTTTGTGCGCTCACCGCTGAGAACCAGCGGTTCTCGAGGAAGGTGATTCTCGCCGAGTAGCGCGTTCGATCTTTGATTCCCGAGCCGCCCGCCTCCGCGCGGGCGGCTCTCCTCTCTCCCTGCCGGTAGGCGGTTAGCCGTCGGCTATGGTTTGGGCGCGGGGATGTCGAAGAGGTCGGTGCGGATCTTGGCCAATACCCTGCTATCGCAGCCGCGGCTGATACGCCAACCAGCACGCGGATACGCAGTCGTCATTGGCTTCAGGCGAAACCAGGCGGCCCGATAGCGCACCGGACTTGAGGCATGATCCCTGCGTTCACCCGGCAGACCATATCGGTGACTGTCTGCGTGTTCGTCCCAGCCACCAACCGGCAAACCATCTGCATCACGAACCGCCATACCACTACGGTGACCTACTCAGGGACGATCTGGCTAGCGGCCATTGGAACCATGCCGGATACCACTACGGTAACGGTTGCCTAAACCACTGGCGCAGCAGTCGGACAGTCGAACTCCCAGACCATCTCAGTCACCGACGCCCGAACCGATTCTGAGACCGCCTCCGCCACGACCTCTGGTACTGTAACCTAGACCGTCCCGGGGACGGTCCCCTAGGCGACCTCCCAGATGCCGCCGTCAGCCGGAGGTAAGTCAACTAATATGGCTGTTTTCCAGTAACTTAGCAGCTCTGTACGTTGGTGTAACATCTTGCTCTAGCTCCTCCAAACGGCGAAGATAGTGGCCAAGACCGTAATAGTCGCTTCTGGGACATTCGGAATGGTCTCAGATTGCCGTGGCGCGAGCGCAGACAGATGGACTGAAGGACCGACCTAACCGGCCAGGATTCGGCGGATGGCCCCGCGACACGGCGGACGGAGGATGCCGCGGTCGGTGATGAAACCGGTGATGAGTCGGGCTGGAGTCACATCGAAGGCGGGGTTGAACACCGGCACACCTTGAGGTGCGGCGCGGCACCCGGCGAATGAGCGCACCTCTTCCCCATCCCTCTCTTCCACGATAATCTCGGCACCGTTCGGAGTCGCCAGGTCAAACGTGGACGTCGGTGCGACCACGTAGAACGGCTTCTTCGCGGCCCGCGCGATGGTCGCGAGCATCTTCGTACCGACCTTATTCGCGGTGTCGCCATTCGCCGCAATTCGGTCCGCCCCAACGAGCACGAGGTTGCACTTTTCGATGACGTTCGCCGCGGCGCTGTCGGCAATCAGGGTGACCGGTATCTTCGCCCGCTGGCATTCGAGAGTCGTGAGCCTGCTGCCCTGCAATAGCGGCCTTGTTTCGCAGGCGTACACCTTCGGTCGCTTGCCGTCGAGGTGTGCCCGGAACACCACCCCGAGAGCCGTTCCCATTCCCGGGGCGGCCAGGGCGCCGGTGTTGCAGATGGTAAGCACGACGGCGTTTTTCTTAAGCAGCTTCGACCCGAGACGTGCCATGGCGAGAGAGCGGGCGATTTCTTCGAACTCGACCTTCTGCGCTTCTGCCAGCACGGCCCGGCGGAGGCTGACCGGTGAGAGCGGGAGTTGGGTACAGCCACGGTTTTCCTCGGCGGAAAGCCGTGGCAGTCCCTTTTCTGACACGGATTGCATGACACGGAGAACGGCCCATTTGAGGTTCACGGCGGTGGGCCGGGAGTTGATGAGAGTCTCTGCCGCGGCCGCAAGCCCGCGCTTCAGGCCGGCATCCGGCAGCCGCCTCGCCTCGACCGCAAGGCCGTAGGCAGCGGCGACGCCGATGGCCGGAGCGCCGCGCACCGAAAGCCGCTTGATGATTTGCGCGACCTCGACCGCGCTCCTGGGACAAAGGTACTTAGTGCGATGCGGCAGCGCGGTCTGGTCCAGGATGCGCAGGCGAGAGCCGTCGAACTCGACCGCGCGGAAGAGGAAGGCAGGAAGCATCACCCTCACCCCTTCCCTCTCCCTCTGGGAGAGGGCGAGGGTGAGGGACGGTACAGTCCCCATTTTCGCGGTGCAGTTCCGGTTTTCGGTCATGTCACTTGCGGGTCTTGCGGAGCACCGCGACCAGGCCGTAGGAATCGCTATCGTGCGCTTCCGGCTGAAACCGGACAAGGTCGAGCGTGGATAGATAGCCGTCGAGGTCAAACCCGTCCCGCTGCGGCAGCTGAGAGTAAAGCCGGAACAGCCGCGATTCCACCCAGCCGCGGAACGCGCTGAACTCGGCGTGCCGCCGCCCCAACCCGAGCATCAGCCGCTGCAACCGGTTCACAATGTAGCCGCCGCGGTCCTCGCTTCTGACCGATTCCGACACGATGCGCCGGGACACAAGCCGGCAGAGGTCGTGCGCCTCAAACGGGCTGCGGCGCGGGTCGCTTACGAACCGGTCGAGCGAGCGGTAAGTGTACTCGACGAAGTGGGGCGCGTAGCCGGAGAACGGTCGCGGGAACGCGGCCCGGTCCGGCGTGGTCAGCACCATCGTTCCGCCGGAAGGCAGCGCGTTGTAGACGCGATCAAGCAGCGCCTGTGCGTCCTCCGAAGGCAGGTGCTCGAATACCTCAAGCAGCAGCACGGCATCGATTCCCTTAAGTCGCTCCGGCCGGATGTTGCGCGCGTCCAGGTGACTGAAGCACAGGCCCTCACGTTCGAACCGCTTCTTCGCACCGGCCAGCAGGTGCTCGGAATAGTCGGTCGCCTCGATTGTCCATCCCGCCGGCATCGCGCGGGCAAGGGCGCTCGTGAGCACGCCGCTGCCGCAGCCGAGTTCAAGCAGCCGGAGCCCGGCCGAACGCGTCTCACGCAGCACCGCCAGCACGGCCGCGTAGTTAGCACAATGCTGGAACTGCAACCTGCGGTCCCGCTGTTGCTCGATGCTTCCGCCCTCGATGTTGCCGTACGCGCCCGACGTCTCGATGCGCTGCAATTCATCCCAGATGCGCCTCACGTCGGCGCGGAAATCTGAGCTGTCGTTCATGGTGGGTTGGTCGGGCACGGGAGAGGATACCACGCGAACCCGGTTGCGCAACCCCAGCCGCCGGCCGTTCGCGGCCGCCACTCGACCGCTGAACCTCGTGACCGCTGGATAACTATCCTCCGCCCCCAGAACCGACGTAGGATTAACCACAGAGGCGGAAGAGCACACAGAGTCAGGTGAAGTGGTCACTCCGGACCGGTACCCTCCAAATCTCTGTGTGCTCTGTGGTTCAATATCGGATTCGGGGTCCGCCTCTCCGCTTGACTATCCGCTGTCTAACCAATAGCATTCTCTTTCATGCCGGACACCGACCTGACGCAGATTCGCAACATCGGTATCGCCGCCCACATCGACGCGGGCAAGACGACGACGACCGAGCGTATCCTCTACTACTCGGGCCGGATTCACCGGATGGGCGACATCGATGATGGCAACACCCAGATGGACTGGATGGCACAGGAGCGCGAACGCGGCATCACCATCACCGCCGCCGCGACGACCGTTCACTGGCTGGACCACCGCATCAACATCATTGACACGCCCGGCCACGTCGACTTCACGGTCGAGGTCGAACGCTCGCTCAAGGTGCTCGACGGCGCCGTTATCGTCCTCTGCTGCGTCGGCGGCGTCGAACCCCAGACCGAGACCGTCTGGCGCCAGGCCGATAGGTACCACGTGCCCCGCATCGCCTTCGTCAACAAGCTCGACCGCACCGGCTCCGACTTCTATCGCGTGCTCAAGATGATGGCCGAGAAGTTCGAGCAGATACCGGTTGCCGTGCAACTCCCCATCGGCGCCGAGGACGAGTTCAAGGGCGTGATTGACCTCGTAACCGAGAAGGCCTTTGTCTGGCACACGGATGATCTCGGCGCGACCTTCGAAGAAGTGTCTATCCCTGAGAGTCGCCTGCCCGAGGTCGCCGACTACCGCCACCGGATGATCGACGTCCTCACCACGTTCGACGAGCAACTGCTGGAGAAGTACATGTCCGGCACGCCGATCGGTGAGGGCGACCTCAAGCGCGCCCTGCGCCGAGGGTGCATCTCGCTCAGGATTGTGCCGGTATTCTGCGGCTCGGCGTTCAAGAACAAGGGCATCCAGAAGCTCCTCGACGGCATCGTCCACTACCTGCCTTCGCCGCTGGATGTCCCGCCCGCGCGCGGCGTCAATCCCAAGAACGGCAAGGAAGAGACAAGGCCATCCGACCCCAAGTCGCCGTTCTCCGCCCTGATATTCAAGCTCGCCGCCGACCCGCAGCGCGGCATGCTCGCCTACATTCGCGTCTATTCGGGCCAGGTCGAGCAGGGCGAAGTAGTGATGTCGGTGCCGGAGATGAAGCGCGTCCGTATCCAGAAGCTCGCGATAATGCACGCCAACCGCCAGCAGGAAGTCGAGACGATCTCAGCCGGCGAGATAGGCGTCGTCATCGGCCTCAAGGAACCGCGCACCGGTCAAACCCTCACCGACCTCGCGCACCCGATTGCCTTTGAAGCCATCAAGTATCCCGAGCCGGTCGTGTTCCTCGCCATCGAGCCCAAAACCAAGGCCGACGAGGACAAGCTCCACTCCTCGCTCGAAACGCTCGCGCTCGAAGACCCGACCTTCAAGGTCCGCACCGACGAAGAGACCGGCCAGCTCATACTCTCCGGCATGGGCGAACTGCACCTCGACATCCTCATCGACCGCCTCGCCCGCGACTACAAAGTCGAAGTGCACTCGGGCAAACCGCAGGTGTCCTATCGCGAAACCGTCACGACGGCCGCGACCGCCGAAGGCAGGTTTATACGCCAGACCGGCGGCAAAGGCCACTACGCGGTTGTGAAACTCATGCTCGAACCCTCGCCCGCGGGCAACGCGGTCGTGGACGAACTCAAACCGGGAACGCTGCCGCGCGAGTTCGCGGCCGCGGCCGCCCAGGCGATACACGACTCGATGGAATCGGGCGTGCTCGCCGGTTACGCGGTGGTAAACGTGAAAGCCCGCATCCTCGATGGCGCCTGGCACGAACAGGATTCGACCGACGTGGACTTCAAAGTCGCGGCGGGCACCGCGTTCCGCGACGCCTTCATGCAGGCGGACCCGACATTCCTTGAGCCGATTATGGAGCTCGAAGTCGTGACGCCGGACCAGTACCTCGGAAGCGTCCTGGGCGACATCACCTCCCGCGACGGCAAAATACTGCACCTCGAAGCGGTGAAGGGCCACCAGATAATCAAGGCCGAACTGCCGCTTGTAAAGACCTTCGGCTACGCCACAACTCTCCGCTCCCTCTCCCAGGGCCGCGCGTCGAACTCCATGCAGTTCTCCCACTTCAGCGCGGTCGACCAGGCAACCCGCGAGCGCCTCTACCCCCTCTTCGCCGGCAAACCCCAGTAAGGGCTCAAGCCCAAGGTCCGGTCCGGTTCCGAACGTGCTGCCACGAAGACACGAATGAACATGAAACGGAATCGGGGCATGCCATTCAGGTCTGATTTCGTGTCCTTCGTGATTTCGTGGCTCAGCCTTCGGCTCGGCCGGTCCTGCTTCGACTTGACAAAGGTGGCGCGGGCATTACCATTCCAGCAAGGATACGTGTTCCGTGTAACTAACATAGGAGGACACTTCGCGCACTAACGTCGTCGAATGAAGACGGCATCGCAGCCTGCGTCGGTAGTCACGATGAAGCCGCAGAGAGGCCTTGCGGGTAGGTACCCGTATCGGGTCATCGCAATCCTCTTGCCGTGGCCTCAGTTCATGTGTAATCTGTGCCCATGAGTCACACGCTCGAACAGGTCATCACCCTTGTGAAGAAGGGTGAGACCCGGGTTTCGGAGCACGGCTATGACGAAATTGCAGCCGACGGTATCCTGGTCCGTGATTTGGTCGCCGGAATCGAGGGCGCCGAACTGGTTGAGGACTACCCCAACTTCGCCAAAGGAGCGTGCGTGCTTCTGCTCCAGCATGACCGCGATGGCAATCCGGTACACTCGGTCTGGGGAATCCCGAAGGGCGAGACGGGCCCGGCGGTTCTCGTCACGGCGTATCGTCCGGACCCGCGGAGATGGAGCGATGACCTCAGAAGGAGAATGAAGTGAGAACTCGACATCAGACAAAGCTCGTGCACGAAGGCCAATACGTCGCTGAGGTGGACGTGGAGTTGATTCAGACGGACACCGGCTGGTCGCCGTACCTCTCGCTGGAGGATGTCTACAAGCTTGATGACGTACGCGAGGCCCTCAGACACAAAGACGTCGGAACCGCTTCACGTCTTGCGCGGGTGTATACTCTCACGCCCGTAGCCGGGTGAGATGGTGGGATTAGACGAGAAAGGAGGCCACAGCCCACACTAACGTCGTCGAATGAAGACGACAATCTCGTTCGTGGCCCTGCTCGCGACCACAGCATTCTCCAGACCACAACCTGGCCTGCCGTTCTTGCTCATCTGGCCGACCGCCCGCTCGACCGCGCTCGCGGGAGCAATGACCGGTCTCGCCGACGACCCCGACGCCGCCTTCTTCAACCCTGCCGGGCTGGCGTTCCAGTCTGACTTGGGCGCGACCGGCAGCTACGCGAACTGGCTTCCTGGTCTGTATCCTGGGAATCACAAAGCCTACGGGGCCTTCACCTACGGCATCCCTGCGGGACCGAGCGCGAGAGTCGGGCCCTCAGTCGTCGGCTTTGACGTAGACTGCCTCGAAATCAGCAACTTCCTCCCCTATGAGATCGAATTCCCTCCTGCCTGGCGCCTGACGATTGGCGCGGGTGCCGCTCTGGAGGTCACAGAGGAGCTGGCCGTCGGCCTCAAGGCCAAGCTCGTACACACGCAGTACGTTCCGGACTGGGTCTGGAAGTCGATGCCTGGACTGGGAATCGAGGCTGGCGGCACCGGCACGACTTGGGCTGCTGACGTTGGCGCTCTCTGGAGACCATCTGCCAAGTTCTCCCTCGGCGGCAGCGTCGCGAACCTGAGCCCCGGAATATCCTATGCCAGCAGCGGCGAGCATGACCCGTCGCCTGCAATCCTGCGGATAGGAGCTTGCTGGACACCGATAGACAAGAAGAATGTGCGTCTGCGCGTCCTGCCGGAATGGGACAAGGTGCTGGTGGGCATGTTCTTCGATACAGCGGGCACGAAGACGTTCGGACAGGAACTGCAAACGGAACTCCGCGATGCGTGGAAATCCTTGGCCGTCGAAGTCAGCGGACTGGAATTCGTCACTCTCAGGCTGGGTTACTTCGAGGACATGTCGTGGAAAAGAGGAGGTCTGGTCTTCGAAGAGGCCGGCCGGGTGTGTCGGCACAACATCTGTGACGTGCTGACGAGAAGAGGTCTCGGCACCCTCAAGTCGGTTGGCCTCTGCTGGGGGTTCGGCATCGGGTACAAGGACTACTTCCGCATCGATGTGTCGAGCGACGCGGCAATCTACGATTTCCCGACCAAGAACTGGAGGTTCTCACTTGTCGCCAACGACATCGCGGGTGAGATTCGCGAACTGAGACAAGGCCATGCGCCTTGGGAGGAGTGAGACATGAAGTATCAGGCAATCGCTGCTCTGTTCGTATTGTGCATGGCGGGCGTGCCGACCGCTGGAGCAAGGGATATCGGCATGGGCGTGTTGACGATATGGCCCACCGCACGCTCAACCGCACTGGCGGGCGCGATGACCGGGCTTGCGGACGAGGCTGACGCCACCTATTTCAACCCGGCTGGACTTGCCTTCCAGACAACGGCAAGGGCAGATGTCAACTACGACAACTGGCTTCCAGGGCTGTATCGGGGCATGCGCTACGCTTCCTCTGAGGGCGGCGTGCCCCTCAACCTGCGCTTCCTACGAGGTCGTAGGGCCTTCATTGCGGGAAGCGCAACGTACCTGCGGATTGGCAGGATGTCCGTCTTCAGTGAGCGCACGGGGAAATACGTCGGAGAGGTGTGTCCTTCCCGTGGAGATCTGGGAGTCTGCGCGGCGGCGACGTTGTCGGACAACATCGCCATCGGGCTGGGCGCAAAGCTGCTGGTGAGCCGGGGCGCCATCCCCCCATGGCCGTATCTCTGAAGGAGCCCATTCAGGGGGCCCGAGTTCGGGCTCGAGACCGGCGGAAGCTGCACGGGTGTCGCCTTCGATCTCGGCATGCTCTACCGTCCGACACAGAGGCTGTCGATTGGCATTGCCCTATCGAACATCGGTCCTGACATCACGTATCGTCCGAACCTGCCCACACAGGCCGAGAGCATCATCGCCCTACCGACCACAGCCCGGCTGGGTCTGGCCTGGACTCTCTTGGAGAATCACTCGGTTAGGTTGCGCATCATGCCGGAACTCACCAAGGTCATCGGTGGTGTGTCTGCGGATACCGCTGGCAGGGACTTCGGCCAGCAGTTAGGCGAGCAATGGCGGGATATCTGGAAGGCGGTCGGTCTTGAGGCGACCGTCTTCAACCTTGTGTCGCTCAGGCTCGGCTACTTCGAGGACGTAAACAGCGAGCGCGGCGGTTTCATGTACGGTGAGGATCGGATCTATCAGCACTTGAGCATCACCGACGTCTTCACCGTGACTCACGCTGGAGGGCTGAAGCGCGTGGGCCTGTGCTGGGGATTCGGTATCGGTTACAGGGACTACTTCCGCATCGATGTATCGAGCGACGCGGCAATCTACGATTTCCCGACCCGGAACTGGAAGCTCCAGTTCACCTGCAACGATGTCGGCGGGTTGTTCGGCAGACGAAGCTAGGAACCCCTCACCCCAACCCTCTCCCCTCCGGGGCGAGGGTGACCAAACTTGGTGTCCTATTGCCTTGGTGGTTGAATCCGGTCCGGGCTTGGCGGTCTTGGCGTCCTTGGCGGTTGTTCTCTGGCCGGGCTACTTCGACTTGCGCGGGACGAGCTTGAGCCCGGCGGTGTCCTTGCCAGCGGGCTTGTAGAGCCGGACAATCGGGATGACGTATTCGGCGAAGAGCATGAGTACGCCGAAACCGAGGATGATACGCCGAGCCAGGAGCGCCCATTCCTGCTCCAACTCGGGAATCCTGAGCGGGTTCGCCCACCAGGCGATGCCGACGGCGAGCACGACTATCACGAGGATATTGGCGATGGTCCGCAGGGTGTTCCAGAACAGGACCTTCTTCATCAGGCCCTCATCGGTGACGACGATCTCCGGCTCCAACGCCTTCGCCGCCTTCCTGAGTTCATCGAGGCTCGCAACCTGCATCAGCTTTCCCTCCGGTTCATCCCGGACCCAGCATGTCTAGCCACGAAATCACGAAGACGGAAGAAACCGACGCCAGTGTCATAGCTCTGATTCGTTTCGTGTCTTTCGTGTCTTCGTGGCCTCGGTTTCGGCTTCGGCGGTCTTCTTCGGCTTGGCCTTCTTGCGCGGCGCCGGTTCGCCCGCGACCGGCAGGGGGCGCGCCTCCGGCAGCTTGAGCTCTCTCACTGCCGGCGGCCGGCCGAACAGCTCTTCGTAGACCCTTGAGTAGCTGTCCTTGCCGCTGGCCAGGGCAAGCGTCAGCGGCATCACGTGGCGCGCCTGCTCCATCATCCGCCCCGCGATGTCGCGGATGTCCCACTGCGCGGCCGGGTCCTCGCGCAGCCGCGATACATGGTAGAGCTCGCGGGCATCGACCGTCACGAGCACCCGACGCTGGTGCGAGTTCGTGAGTACGTACTGCGCCGCCGCCGGCACGATGGTCGCGATGTGGTCGAAGACGTCCTCGGTCCGCGCGAGCATCTCCTTGAATGACTTGTGCTCTTTGATTTCGGCAATCGAGGTCGGAATGGTCCAGCCATTCTTCGGGTCGTACGGCTGGGCGGTAATCGTCATCAGCCGGTGCCGCTTGAGCTGGGCGAACCCTGAAGCCGAGATGACAAGCTCGAATGTGAGCGACAGGTGCTCGAACTCGCGCAGGACCGCGTCGTAGGCCTGCAGGTCCTGGCATGCCAGCTTGAATATCTCCTTCTTGCGCGCAAGCGTCTGCCGCTCGACGCGGTTCAGGCACTCGGCGTGCGACGCCTGCGAGACCGTGTGCAGAATCGCCGCAAGCAGCTTGTTATCCGCGTTCTGGGTGTAGTCCACTAATGCCACATCCGAAGCGGCCAAGGCGATGAAGTTGCGCGGACGGCGACTGAATGCCGGGGTCATGAAAGTTGAAGCGTAGTCGCGGATGCGCGCGTAGGTGTTCTTTTCGTAGTCGGTGGGCTGCGGGAACACGATGAGCGATGGCGCGACCGCAACGGTCTGCTCGTACAACTGCTTGGAGAGCGCCCGCACTTCGGCAAGGTTGCTTGCGGTCAGGCTCCTGAGCATCAGCTCGAGGTTGCGAGCATTGGCTGTCATGCCGAGCTGGGTCTCGATCGCGAGGCCGGTGATGTAGCGGGCGTCTTCTTTGGCTGCGTTCTCGGCTCGACTCGGCTCGTCCTTCCACTCCGGGTGCTTGGACGTGAAGTGCCCCACGAGCTTCGCATACAGATCGTGGTAGTAGCGGTTCTGCAGTTTCACGGTCCCGACGTACTCATCAAGGACTTCGGTATCCTTCAGCTCTTCCGGCACGACGAAGTCGTCGCCGAGCGCGACGTAGCGCTGCGACTTCTCCATGTACGAGTTCAGCCGGTGGCGCTCCAGCGCCTCGACCGCGAGCCGCGAGATGCCGGTCACGTCGAAGTTGAACACCGCATGCTCGGCAATCGAATGGTGCCCCATCTCGAAGACGATGGTCACGTTCGATTTGCGCGCCTTGTCCAGCTCCTTGCGGGCGTCCTGCCGCAGCTCTTCGACCGGCTTGGCGCTTCGGCTGATGCGGGCGTAGGCGGCCGAGATTGGCTCCGGCGTGAGCGCGACGCGGTGGTTCTTCGCGAGCGACTGCATCAGGTCGTACTCGATGTTGAATCCGGCGAGGGCAACTTTCATCGTGCTGAGGATATTGTCCGGTCGCCCAAAGTCAACACGAGGATTAAGTCCACAGTGGCAGGCATTACGCCGGCATTCCTTCCACCACCCGCGTCTGCTGGGGCGTTAGCGCGTCGATGAGCCCGAGCATTGTCTTCATCATCAGGGCATTGCGGGCCGCGGCGCCGGCATGGCAGTTGTTGAAGAACGTGTAGGTCGTCTTTGCGCCCGCGCTGACGCTCCGAAGCGGCGGGATGAACCCGGCGAGTTCCTCCTTCGAATAGAGGTAATTGTACCTTTCCTCGCGCGAGCAACTGAACCAGTTCTGGTTCCGGCCGTGGAAACGAAAGTAGGCGACGTCCGACGTCCGCCGCGGCTCGAACGGCATCAGCCGCGGCAGCTTCGGCTCGTCCACGACGCAACAGCCCATCCCGCTCTCTTCCAGCAGCCGGAACGCGTCCGGCCTGAGCCATGCCCGGTTGCGGAACTCGACCACCAGCGATACTCCCGGCATCAGTTCGGGCATCCTCCTCATGTATTCGAAGTTCTGCGGCACCGGGTAGAAAAAGACCGGGAACTGGACGAGCACGCACCCGAGCCGGCGCGTATCAACCAGCGGGCTGATGCCTTCGCGGAAGGCCTTGAACACGTCGGCCGTGTCTTTCAAGACCCGCCGGTCCCCGTCCTGCCAGATGTCATGGGTCATGTCCTTGTTCGAGCGGACCACGAAACAGAAACCGGGGCCGGTCCGGCCGACCATCGACGAGAGCGTCTTTGGCACCGGCATCGCGTAGTAGGTGAAGTTCAGCTCGACCGTATCGAATCCGAGCACTCGCTCGTAGTACTCGAGCATCTTCGTCTTGGCCAGCCCGGCCGGGTAGGCCCGGCCCAGCCAGTCGTCAAACGAGAAACCGCTGGTGCCGACTCGGATGTTAGTGAGACTGGTAGGTGGTTCCACGATAGCGGCCGGGTTCGCGGCGGAGAGCCATTATATGGCCCGGTTCGGCGGTGTCAAAGCGGACCGGACTCCCCGAGTCCGATATTGAACTACAGAGTTCACAGAGACTCCGAAGGTACAGATCGGACCCCGGCTTCACCTACTCCGTGCTCTCTGTGGTTGGCCCAATGTCGGCTCTGGGGGGACTCGGCCCGTTTCCACGGTTTCGACATACCGTCGCGGAACTCTTGACATGCGGCTTGCGTCTAATAGTCTGAGTCGTGGGCACAATTGATTCGACAAGGAGTCATAAATGGTATCTCCCAAAGACGTCAGCCGCCTGACCGAGAGCAGTGACCATCACATTCTGACACTGTACTTCAATACCCGTTCGGACCAGCCGCGTTCCGCCTACCCGGCCCGGCTGCGCAGCCTGCTGCACGAACTTGAACCCGGTATCCCGGCTGAAGAACGCAAGCCGTATGACCAGGCCGCCGCGAGGCTCATGAATTTCGTGAGCCAGTATCAACCGGCGGGCAATTCGCTCCTTGTTTTCGCCGGTCCCAAGTCATGGGACGAGTTTCCGTCCCGCATCCCGGTTCGCGACGAAGTGAGCTGGGGCTCACCGAACACCGCGCAATTGCTCTGGCTGATCGAAGAGTACCGGCCCTACGGCGTTCTGGTCGCCGGCGCCGAGCAGGTACGCTTTCTCTCGGTCCGGCTCAACGAATTCGAGGCCTTCAAGGAGTTCGGCACCACCATCGACACAAGCCAATGGCGCAAACAGATGGTCGGCTCGAGGGGCCGGGGCGACGCCGTCCAGAAGGGTGGCCGGAACATGGAGGCCTTCGACCAGCGCTACACGGAACAGGTCAGACACTTCTGGAAGACCCTGCACAAGCCCCTGGCCGAACTCATCGAGCGCCATCGGATTCGCCGCCTTGTCCTCGCCGGGACCAAGTCGGTGTTGCCCGAGTTCACGAAGTCGCTCCCGCCGGATATCGCAAACCTCGTGGTATCCCAGGTAAACATGGAGACATTCGTCAGTGCCGCCGATACCGTTCGCCGCGTTTTGCCGGAAATCGCCGCCTGGGAACAGAAGCGCGAACGGGCGGTCGTCGACGAGCTGTTCGGGGCTGCCGGCATCAGCAAAAAAGCGGCAGTGGGAGTCGACCCGGTCCTTAAGTTCCTCCAGGAAGGCCGGGCGATGCGCCTGGTCGTGGCCAAAGACTTCGACGCCGAGGTCAGCCGCTGCGCGCAGTGCCTGAATGTCAGCGCCAGCACGAACAGCCATTGTGCCAAGTGCAGCGCGACCGATTTGAGGAAAGTCAGCCTGACCGCCATACTACCTCGGCTCGTGGTCGACCATCACCTGCCGATTGAGGTCGTGAGGGGCGAACCCGCGAAGGAACTCGCTCGGAGCGGCGGCGTAGGAGCCTTCCTCAGATTCTAGAGCGCGGGACATGACCGAAACGTCCGACATTTCGGATCGTGTCCCAAGCGTCTGCCACCCGGGCTCGAACTGCGTCCCCGCTGGGTCCTACTCGGTTAACACGACCTTCCTGCAGAACCGCTGGTTCTCGGCGGTCAGCGTGCAGAAGTAGACCCCGCAGGCACAACTGCGGCCCTTGGTGTCCTGCCGGTTCCAGATCAGGCTGTAGTAGCCCGGCTTCTGTTCACCGCTCGCGAGCGTCTTCACGAGCTTGCCCGCAACGTCGTAGAGCTTGAGCACTACCCGGGTCTGTCGCGGTAGCGCATAGGCGATGTTGAGCCTGGTCCTGGCCGGGTTCGGGAAGGGCTGGGCAAGATTCAAGGTCTTGGGCAGTCTGACCCCGCCTGACGACTGCACGCCTCCGGGCAGACTGTCGTCACTCTTGATGCGCAGCTTGTAGACCTTGTTCGGGTCAGGCGCCAGTGAGAAGAGGCTGTGCCGGTTCTCGCTCGGCACCAGTCCTCTGAGCCTGGATGAGTCGGTTGTCCCGATGGCGACAATACTGCCGCCCAACGGCGTGATGCCTTTGAGCCCGCCGTCGCTACCGTCGGTCAGGTAGATCGAGCCCTGCTCAGTTACGAAGACCGCGGTCGGGTTCTCGAACCCGCCGGTGATGATGGTCTTGAAGTTGCCCGAAGTATCCCAGACCGCCACCCTGTCGTTCTTCGTGTCGGCCACGTACACGAGGCTGCCTTTGACTGCGATGCCCTCGGGCGAGTGGAAGTGGAGCGAGTCATCGCCTAGACCACCCCGGGTGAAGACGAGCGTGCCGTTTGAGCGGAACTTGCCTATCCGGTGCAGACCTCTGTCTACCAGGTAGAAGTTGCCATTGGTGTCGCGCTTGAGGTCCGCGGGTTGAGAGAGTCCGGAAACCAGCCTTCTGCGGTGCTGTCCGCTCCGGTGGAGCTTGTGGACCCGCTTATTAGTGGCGTCGAGGACGAGAAGGCTGTCATCCGCCACTTCGAGGATGGCTGTGACCCTAGCCTCTGAGCCGGAGTCAACCACGGCAAAGGCATCGAGTGAGTCGAGTGCGTCACTCACATGGAGCACGTTACCAGTGGCAGAACCGATGTAGCAGCTTCCCTCTCCCATACCGGACCCGCCGCCCTCAGGCCCGCCGCGGCTTTCGCCGCCTCCGCCCTCGTTCGAGACAAGGACCCACGTGGTGCAGGTCGAGACGTGGCCGGCAGAGTCGGTCGCAGTGAGCTTGAGGTAATACTCGCCGTCTGGAACCGAGTCCGTACACCAGTAACCAAGGTGCACCGCCGGCCCCAGGATTTGCCCCGAATCCGGGTAAGCCGGGACCAGACTAGTGCTGTCAGGTTGCACGGGCAACCAGTTGGTCGAATCTACGTGCCTGTAAGTCAGAGTCCGGCGCTGAAACCACGTGTCGCCAATCACTTCCACCGGGTCATAGGCCCAGCCGGTGACCTCAAGCGTACCGTTCACTATCGTTCCGGGATCGGGCAGGCTGATGTCCACGACCGGCGCGGTCGGGTCGAGGACGATGGTGTCGGCACAGACAGGCGAGTTCTCGTTCCCCGCCGAGTCCATGAGTACCGCGCGAACGACCTTCATCCCGGCTTCCGAGCCGATGTCCCACAGGGCCAGCGTATCGTAGTTGAGCCAGAAGTGACCCGAATCAGGCTCGTACGGAACCAGCCCGACGTCGTCAGTCCACACGCTGCCGCTACCGTTCTCCGCGCTGGCCTCCACCTTCACCATCCCGCCTTTCCAGACCCAGCCCGATTCGGGAACCGGCTCCGTAAGCAGGAAGTGCTTCGAGAGTCCATACCGGCCGGTGAGCGACAACAGGTTGCCCGAGAAACCGGCAGAGTCGACCAGTTGCCACAGCGTATCGTGCTGGTTGAGGGAGTCCTCCCGGATGCTGTAGAACCAGAACGACGCCTCGCCCACGGCATCATCCTCGTGCACGTGCGCCAAGACGCTTGCCTCCAACGCGCACGAGTCCCCGGCATGAGCCGAAATCGACTCGGCCGGGATGAACTGCCTCACCCTCGCCGCTGTTGGCGCAACCGTCAGCCTCGCCATGTGCAGCAGCGTATCGACCTCGCTGTTCTCATGCTGCCATGCCCCTGCGGTCGCTGTGAACGAACCGCCAACCACAAGGTCAACCTTGGGCGCGTCATTGATGAACCTCATGGCCGCAACGCCCGAGCACGAATCCTGCGCAGTCAGCCGTAGCGTGCACGTCGGACTCGTCGCAAACCGCGCACCTTCGTTGATGATGACATCGCCTGTCGCCCCGACGGTGTCGAAGATGATGACTGAGTCTTCGAAATCCGGATACGGAGGACTGAGCTCATTAGGTACGTCCAGGTATTGCACGTAGAAACGATACTTGCCCCCGCCGTGCAGGAACCGCCACGTCGTATCTGCCACGAATCGGAACCAAGCAGTAGTGTCTGCTGCCAGCAGCGAATCGCCCGGTCCGTAGTACTCGTGCAGCAACCGTGCAGAGTCTGCCGAGCCGCCCTCCTCCCAGTTGTGAGACTCCAGCTTGGCCAGCACCAGCGGGACGTTGACTTTCCCGCTTGCCGGTACGACCACGTCGAGCCCGCCTGTAGGGTAGTGACGCGCCATCCACGCCAGCGTGTCGTGCGGCAACAACGCGTCCCAGTCATACCACTCCCGCATGACTTCTCCGGCCGGCTTCTGCTGCGGAGGCATCTGTGCTATCTGGCCTTCGTGCTCAAGTAGCATCGGCTCGTGGTCCAGATCCCAATTCCAGAAATGGAATCCGTAGAACCAGGGCAACGGGTCGGGGTGGTTCTTCTCCCTCCAGAACGCCTCGAACGCGGCCTCGTAGCAGTTGGCCTGTTCGTTGAAGTCGACTAGCATCCGGCCTCCGTGCGATGCCTTGAGTATCGTACCCCCGTTCCCGACCGCGAACCCGACGTATTCGTAGTAGACGCTATCGCCCTCTCCGTGCCGGAGCGTACGGAACTGGATTCCGCGGAAGTCCGGCCCGATGGGCACCTGCTGCTGACTGCCGGTTAATGGCCAGTCATCGCCCGCGCGCATTATCGCGCCTCCGGTCCCGAGCACGAAACGCGCCGAATGGTACTCCGGCACGCACACCGCCTTGAAGTCGTGTGGCCCCCAGTCCGTCCGGTACACACTGTCAGCCCAGGATTCGCCTCCATTGGTGGTCCAGAGGAGATGGTTCGAGTCGCCGGCTGCAAAACAGGTGTCCGACGACACCAGCGAGACTGAGTTCAGGTCAACTGTCACCGGCTCGCTCAGAGCCTCCCATGAAAGTCCCGCATCGGTACTCTTGAGCACCGTGCCGCCGTCTCCCACGATATAGCCGACCATCGGCAGCGGCGCGTCGGGCTGCACGAACGATATGCAGCGCAGCGCGACGCGGACCGTGTCGCCCGCATCAACGCAGTACAACCTGGTCCAGGAGCTACCGCCGTTGGTGGTCTTGAGAATCACCCCGCCGTCGCCGACCACGAAGCCGACATCGGGAGTCTCTGGGAAGCAGACCGAGTGGTAACTGACAGTCATACCTTCTTCCGCTCTGTTCTCGTATGAAGCCCACCCGTTGGTCGTTCTGAGTATCGTACCGTCCTCGCCCACCGCGTAGCCAGTGTCGGCAACGGGAAAGTCCACCGAGTACAGCCGGTTTGTCGTGCCGGAGTTGCACGTGACCCAGTTGGCGCCGCTGTTGCCGGTCTTCAGAATCCTGCCGCTGTCACCGACCACATACCCAGTCACCGTGTCCGCGGGGAAGCAGACCGAGTAGAGGTCACACGAAACGCCTGAGGCACTAGTTACCCAACCCACAGGTAGGCCGTCCGACGTGTGAAACGCCGTGCTGTCAATGCTGCGATATCCGATTTCGGGGAACATGATCGGCTTCTGGACGGAATCGTAAAGGCTCTTGAGGCGCGGAATCCACTTCGCCTCCCACGACCATTCAGAAAGAACCTGCAGGTCGTACACGTTCGGGTGCTGCGCACTCGTGGTGTCGAGGGGATAGTTACCACCATAGAGGTTCGTCGGGAACAACTGAAAGTAAGCATCAATCCCGACGAAGTCCATGAGGCTCCAGATTCGCGGTTTCGTGGGTGCACCATCAAGGATAGGCCAGAGCGCCGCGTAGACGACCGGTCCGGAATACGAATCTCTCACCGCCGGCATCACCTCACTCGCCCAGAGTTGAGCTTCTCCCGGGTCGTCCGTCGTGGGGTCATCCTCCACGCCCGTGCAGAACATCTCACAGCTTTCTTGTTGGGCAATCGCCGCGTAGTGAGACACGAAGTCAGTGAACTCACTGAACCAGGCGTCGCGGACTCCATAATGAGTGGGATCGAACGTCCCCTGCCACTCCAATGCCGGTCCAGTGACCTGGGCCTTGAGCATCACGTTGAGCCCTTGACTGTGCGCCGTCTCTATCGCGTGCCGGAGTGAAGCATCGGTCGGGGTCTGGGCGGTGCTAGGTTCGATGCTTGAGAAGCTGCTGTCGAGCGCATTGGCCTGCCACGGTCCGATGATGGCCACCCAGTTGGCATTGTGCTCAGCCAGCGACATCAGCGAAGAATCAGTTCTCGGATACCCGTAACGGTCACGCTCGGAACAGAACATGTCAGCACCCTTCTGAGAACCGATGCTTGCGAACCAGCGCCTGAGCACCTCCTGGGCCAGCTTGCCCTTTGGAGTATAGCTCAAGTCACCGGTCCCGCCCTGATCGGGGTCCGTTGTCCATTCATGCCAGAACCAGCCCGCAAACCACGGCTTACCCAGCGTAGAATGCAGCGCCGCCATGTAGGAACTACGCTGGTCGGTCGGGCTGTAGGTGCCGGTGGAAGTCTCGTTCCAAGGCGCCGTATCACAACCGGTAACGCTGCGGTAACCGACCTCGGTGAAGAGGATCGGCTTGGTTGAGTCAGGAAGACCCAGGCTGTCGCGGAAGGACTCGATCTGCGATATGCAACCGCTCCATTCTTGACACAGGCTCTGGAAGTCCGGTTGGCTGGGCGGAACATGAGTCCAGACCGGAAAGTAGGCGTTGATTCCTACGACGTCGAGGCTGTCCCAGAATGGAATGCTCCTGTACGTGCGCCAGTCTGCTGCGTAAGCGACCGGCCCGAGGTACTCGCCCTTCACCCAGTTGATATTCTGCGTCCATTGGACGCGCCCCACTGAATCGAGTGCCGTGGAGTCCAGTTCGCCACCTGCCGAGAGCATCTCGCACTTTGTCTCCTGGGCCAGTTGCGCGTAGTGCATGATGAACACTCGGTAGTAGTTGTACCATGACGGGCTGTGCGGTCTGTGTCGGCCTATCCAGACGCCAGTGGAGCACCGGATCTCCGGCTTCAGAAAGACCTGCATCCCCAGGTCGTGCGCCTTGTCGATGATGTACTCGATTTCCCCATCTGAGGGCGATGCGCCCGGTCGGGGATATATGGCCGACCGGCCGGTATCCGCCATCCACCATATCGGCACAATCGTCACCCAGTTCGCACCGGTGGCGTGCAGTTGCTCAAGCGACTGCTCTGCGTCGTTCGAGTTGTAGGTATCTCCTGCGGCCCGTGTAAACTCGATGCCCTTCATCATCGCATCCGGCCCCAAGACCTGTGACTTTGCTGCACCCGCGGCCAGCAGCACGGCCACCATCGCAGCCACTGCAGCTCTTTCCCTGCTCCTCATTGCTTCCTCCTGACTATCATCTGCAGATTATTCAGACATGACGACCTTCACAAACATCCTCTCTTTATCTGCCTCCAGCACAATCGCGTACACACCAGCCGGCACTCGCTTCCCACGTTCATCAAGTCCATCCCAGACTGCTGTGTTCGCGCCTGCGCTCGCGCCGCCGCCTGCAAGAGTCCTGACTCGGCGTCCTTCAGCATCGAACACCAGCAGACGTACGGAGGCTGAACTCCCAATTGAGTAGCGCAGCGTAATCCGGGAGTTGGATACGGTCGGCTCCACAACTAGCGAAAGACGAGAGGCGACGGGTGCCGCGAGTTGCTCGGCCACGCCGCCGTTCTGGACGTACTTGATAACGAGCATGTCCATGGAGTCCAAGCCGCCATACTTGTCACAGAAGCCCGCAATGGCAACATCACCGCGCCCATTGATTGCCATGCACGTCGCCTCATCGTTGCCATGGAACGGGCCGTCATACCGGGCAGTCCAGAGCGTCTCGCCACTTGCGCCGTACCTGATGGTGGCACAGTCATACTGAGTCCCATTGCCTCTGCTGCGCCCAGTGACGTACACACAGCCGTCGTCGCCAAGGGCAAGTCCGTATGCTTGGTCGTTGTTATGCGATAGTCCATCGTACGTTCGTAGCCAGACGACCGAACCGGCCGAGTCATACTTGATTGTAGTGTAGTCACCCTTCGTGGAAGCGTTGTAGCTGTAGCCGGTCACGTACACACTCCCGTCGCTGTCGACAGCTACCGCGCTCGCCTCGTCCCAGTCGTGTGCTGGTCCGTCGTATCTCCGCGTCCAGAGCGTCTCACCTAGTGAGTCGTACCTAATAGTCAAGTAGTCTAGAGGAGTACCGTAGCCATTGTCGCCGAAACCCGTAACGACGACATCGCCGTTCTTACACGCTGCCAAATCGTTGGGTGCGTCGACTCCGTGTTTTGGTCCATCGTATCCCGCGGCCCAGAGTTGGTCGCCAGTGGAGTCATACCTGACCGTTATACAGTCGATATGTGTCGTGGAGGTCGCGCCGTCGCCGGTCGTCGCGATGTCGTCTCTTTGACCACAAGCCGTCGCCGTGACCAGGTCCTCAAGTCCAGCCCAGTCGTAGAACCTCGCCCAGGCCGTGTCGCCGTTCGGACGGTACTTCACGGTCGCCGCATCGAGCGATGCACGATATGAGCTCCCGCACACGATGATGTTCCCGCGCGAATCCAGCACTAAGTCGCTCGCTCCGCCTTGGGAACCGCAGAACTCATACCACAGGCGGTTCCCGGTCGGGCCGTACTTGACCGTAACCATCCGGCTGTCGTTGTTGGTGCCAGTCACGTAGACGTTGCCTTGCGCGTCTACGCCTAGACCGTAGGGGATGTCCTTGCTGCCAAAATCCTGACGCCGTACCCAAGCCGTATCGCCATTCGGGTAATACTTGATGGTAACGAAGTCGAGATACTGCGAGTTCTGGCCGGTGTCGGACATACTTGTCCCGGTGACGTAGACGTTTCCCGCGGAGTCAGCCACAATCCGTGTCGCCCAATCTTCCCCATGCGCCGGCCCGTCGTACCGCCGCACCCAGGCCGTATCCACGCCGGCGCTCAGCAGGCCCGGGACGCCCAACACCATTCCCAACAGCAGCGAAGCCACTCTGTTCATGCCAAGATGATAGGCTCGGGCTTCATCCTGTCAAACCAGCGTTGCCCGCATCCTCGGATGCACCCGCGCCACCGACTCCTGCACCGCGGCCCGCTCTGGAACGTACGCGGGAAGTCCGCAGCCACGCTCGGCAGTCGGCGGGGGCGCCCTGTCGAGCATGCCCCTCACGCGCTCAGACAGCATCGCAGGTCATGACGACCCGCCAGTGACCTACGTCAATGGGAGGCGGTGGAACTCGGCGGAATCTGAGCGGGCGGAGTGTTACTGGGCGGGCTCGACGCAGACCGGCAGGTTCGGAGTCGGCTCGGGCCGTTTCATCCGCATCTGGTCAATCCGGTCGAAGATATCCTCGACCGCGCCCTCGTCGCGCCCCGCCTGCTTGAGAAGTTCCACCAACCGCCTGCGGCCCAGCTTGTCCTCGCAACCGGCGAGCCCGGTCAGGGTCTGACGCGGACCGTCGGCCACGCCGACCGCAAGCAGCACCGTGAGGGCCTCAGCCAGCTTCGGGACGGCCTTTTCGTGTTCGCTCCGGGCCGCAAGGATGAGCCCGATATTACCGAGGTCCACGGCTATCCCGAGCTGGTGCCCCATCTCGCGGGCGATGTCCAGCGCCTGGTTGTCGTACCTGAGCGCCTCGTCGAGGTCACCCTTGTCGCGGTAGATGCTGCCGATGTTGCCAAGGTTGCTGGCCGTGCACCATTGGTCGCCGGTCTCGCGCGATATCGTGAGCGCTTCTTCGTAGTGCTGGCGCGCAAGATCGAGGTCGCCTTTGTCGTGGTAGACGTTGCCGATGTTACCGAGCTGCATCGCCACACCCCGCTGGTCGCCGATGTCGCGGGAAACGGCCAGCGCCTCCCGGTAGCACTCCAGCGCCCGGTCGAGTTCGCCCTTATCGTGGTAGATGTTGCCGTTGTAGCCGAGCTGGATGGCCTCGGCCCAGCAGTCGCCCGACTCACGGGCAATCGCCAGCGCCTGCTCCAGGAAGCCGAGTGCGCGGTCAAGGTCTCCGCTGTCGTGGCAGATGAGCCCAAGGTTGCCGATGGCTCGCGACTTGCCGGACGGGTCATCGAACTCGTCTCCCAGCCGGGCCGATTCCTGGAAATCCCGAAGCGCGTCTTCGGAGCGACCCTGGGTGTAGTGGCAGACGCCGATGAGGTTCAGCAGCGCGACGACCCCCGCGCCCTTGGTGTGCATTACCGCCTTGCGGAAGTGCTCAATCGCCTCGTCCCAGTCGCAGGCGTTCATCGCGGCAAATCCGAGTTCGAACGACTCCCTGACCGCCGGCTCTGATTCGAACAGCCCGCCGAGGTACTGGGCCATCCGGCCCGTACGCCGCCGCACTACGCCCGGCCGCTTGTTCGCCACTTCTGCTATCCGGTTGTGGAACTTGTGCGCGAAAAGGCTGCCGCGCCCGTCAGGCCGGGCAGCGGGAGGGACGCAACCGACGCGCCGACGATGCGGCCCAGGGGGTGAACCAAGCACGAAAGTCTAGCCCCCCCGGGCTGTGTGTCAACCGTTCGGAGTTGTCAGACTGGATGTCCGGGTCGAGAGCTCTCCGGTAACCAGTGCTGAGGCCATGAAGGACATTGGTGGAGGTGTCTGAGAATCGAGGACCGCAGTCCGGGCACTCGCCCCTCGACTGCCGGAGTCGTCCAATCCGGTTTCGCGACCATCACCCGTTTCGGATTCGGGAGCGTGTCTCATTTGACTCTCTGTTGACTTCCCTTAGAATACCTTTCCATGTCTAGGCGAATCGAACGGTTGCGCGGGCTGCTCCGGCGCGAGAAGCTGGATGGGTTCGTGGTCGTGAACCTGCCGAACATACGTTACTTGTGCGGCTATACGGGCTCAAACGGGCTGATGCTTGTGACCCGGCGCGATGCCTGGTTCTATACCGACTTCCGCTACCAGGAGCAGGTTCGGACCGAGGTGAAGGGCTGCCGCAAACGCGTCCTTACCCGCGACCTTGTCTCCCACCCACCCCCGGAGTGGCTGCGGCCCTACGGCCGCCTCGGGGTCGAAGAAAACCACGTTACCCTCAGCCGTTTCGCCCAGTTCCGAAAGCGCTTCCGGCGGGCCCGGCTGGTCAAGACGAAGGACCTCGTGCTGGAGCTCCGCCGGACAAAGGAGCCGGTCGAGGTCGAGACGATTGCCGCGGCCCAGCTCATCACCGACCGCGTGTTCAAGGACGTACTCAAAATGGTGAAACCGGGCGTGCGCGAGCGCGACCTTGCCCTCGAAATCGAATTCCAGTTCCGCAAGGAGGGCGAGGTGGCATTCGATTCCATCGTCGCATCGGGCGAGAACGCGGCCAAGCCTCACGCCGGATTCAGCGACCGCAGACTCAGGAAAGGTGACGCGCTCACTTTCGATGTCGGCTGCCGCGTCCGCGGGTACTGCTCGGACATGACCCGGACGGTATTCGTCGGCAGGGCACCGGCCGAGCTGCGCAAGGTCTACGACATTGTCTTCGAGGCCCAGCGCCGCGCGCTCGACATCATCAAGCCGGGAATCGCCGCGAAGGCGGCCGACGCGGCGGCACGCGACTACATAACCGACAAAGGCTTCGGCAGGCAGTTCGGCCACAGCCTGGGCCACGGCGTGGGCATCGAGGTCCACGAGCTGCCGACCCTGGCCTCTACCAGCAAGGAGACGCTCGCGCCGGGTGACGTGGTTACCGTCGAGCCCGGCATATACCTGCCCGGAACCGGCGGCGTCCGCATCGAAGATATGGTGCACGTCACCAGGACCGGATACACGAACCTGACCCGCAGTCCGAAGCGGCTCGTCGAGCTATAGCCGGACCGGGTTCATTTGAGGAAGAGGACATAGAATGATTACCCCCAATGAATTCAAGTCCGGAGTGCTCATCAAGTTCAAGGACGGCATTTACCAGGTCCTGTCCTACTCGCGCAGCCGAACCGCGCAGCGCCGCGCCCGGGTCGTGGCTAAGCTCCGCAACATCAAGACCGGCGTCCAGATTGAAGAGAGCTTCGAGTCCGAGGCGAAGTTCGAAGAGGTCGAGATGGAACGGAAGAAGGCGCAGTACCTCTACCACGACCACGTCGGCTACCATTTCATGGATACGTCGAGCTACGAGCAGTTCGCCCTGAGCGAGGAACAGCTCGGCGACAGCGCGCTCTACTTAAGCGACGGCTTGGAAATCGACGTCTCCTACATGGAAGGCCAGCCGGTCAGCGTCGAGCCGCCGATGTTCATCGTGCTCGAAGTTGCCGAGACCGAGCCGAACTTCCGCGGCGACACCGCCGCCGGCGGCGGCAAGCCGGCCAAGCTTACCACCGGCCTGGTTGTGACCGTTCCCTTTTTCGTCAAGACCGGCGACAAGGTGAGGGTCGACACGCGGACGAACACGTACGTGGAACGGGCATGAGCAGAGCTCATGCCCGAATGTCCGGGTCCGAAGTGGAAATGACGAATCGAGCTCGAATGACCCGATGCCCGCTTCGGCATTCTGCTCATTGGTCATTGATTGAGAATTGGCGAATGGCAGTTCGTCATTCCTCCTAGCAATGTCTCTGCCATTCAAGAAAGTCCTCATCGCCAACCGCGGCGAGGTGGCCCTGCGGATCATTCGCGCCTGCCGCGAGCTGGGCGTGCCTTCGACGCTCGTCTACTCCGAAGCCGACCGCGATTCCCTGCCCGTGCTTATTGCCGACGAGGCAGTCTGCATCGGCCCGTCACCGGCCGCGGACAGCTATCTCAACGTCTCCCGCATTCTGTCGGCCGCGGAGATCACCCGGGCCGACGCACTCCACCCGGGCTACGGCTTTCTCTCCGAATCACCGGAGTTCGTCGAGGCGACCGAATCGTGCAAGCTGACGTTCATCGGTCCGACGGTAGAGACACTGCGGCTGGCCCGGGACAAGATCCGCATGCGGCAGATCGCGCGCGAGGCGGGCCTGTCGGTCGTACCCGGCTCGGAAGGCGAAGCCGCGACCGCGGCCGATGCCGCGAAGCTCGCCGGCGAGCTCGGCTACCCGGTCCTTGTCAAGGCAGCCGCTGGTCGCGGCGGCAGCGGCATGCGACTGGTGAAGCGCGATAAGGACATCGAAACCGGATTTCGTATGTGCCAGGCCGAGGCGAAGGCGGCTTTCGGCGACGGCCGGGTCTACATCGAGAAACACCTGGCCAGCGCCCGCCACGTCGAGATCCAGTTGCTGGCCGACCGCAAGGGCAAAGTCGCGTTCCTGCCCGAACGCGACTGCTCCGTCCAGTTCCGATATCGCAAGCTGCTCGAAGAAAGCCCGTCGCCGGCGGTCAGCGATGGACTCCGCCGCACGCTCGGCAGCCAGGCAGCGGCAATCGGCCGGGCGGTGGGCATGACCAATTGCGGTACCGTCGAGTTCCTGATGGACGACAAGGACAACTGCTTCTTTCTGGAAATCAACTGCCGGCTCCCGATTGAACACGCGGTCACCGAAGCGGTCACCGGTATCGACATTGTCCGGCACCAACTCCTCGCCGCTGCCGGCGAGCAGCTTGACCTGCCGGCCGAGCCGCCGCTGGCCCGGGGCCACGCGGTCGAGTGCCGCATCACTGCCGAAGACCCGGCCGCCGGTTTCGAGCTGAGTCCCGGCCTCGTGACCGACGTGCGGATGCCGGGCGGACCCGGTATCAGGGTGGATTCGTACCTCGCCCCCGGCTACGTCGTACCATCGCTGTACGAACCGCTGGTGGCCAAGGTTATCGCCTGGGCGCCGGACCGGCCCCAGGCAATCGCGCGGATGGCCCGGGCCCTGAGCGAAACGGCCGTCACCGGCGTGACCACAACGGTTCAGCTCCACCGCCGGCTGATGGCGAGCGGGCGGTTCCGGCGCGGCAAACTCGGCATCGGAATGCTCGACGAGGAGCTGGCCGCGTGAGAATCAGCGTTGCACCCGTTCCCGGTGAATTCGCGGGCGCCGAGCCCGGCGGGGCAGTGGTAGTGGTCGATGTGTTTCGCGCCTCGACTACGATCACCGCCGCCCTGGCCGGCGGCGGCCGGTTCGTTCTGCCGGTCGCTGACGTCGAGCAGGCAGTGAAACTGGCCGAACCCTATGCCGAAAACGAGGTCCTGCTCGGCGGTGAACGCGAATGCCAGCGCATCGAGGGGTTCCAGCTCGGCAACTCCCCACGGGAGTACACCAGGGAGGTCGTGACCGGGAAGGTCATCATTTTCACAACCACGAATGGCACCCGGGCTCTCGCCGCTGCCCGGGACGCAAGCGACGTTCTCGTCGGCAGCTTCGTCAACTTCGGCGCCGTAGCTGACGCGCTCGCCGGGCACGAAGCCGTCACCGTCATGTGTGCGGGCAACGACGGCCGCCTCAGCCTCGAGGATTTTGCCTGCGCCGGCGGGTTGGTGGACCAGCTTGCCAAAGGGAAGTTTCAGCTTGACGACGCCGCGCTGGCCGCGCGGGCAACTTACCGGAACCTGGGGACCGGCCTTGCCCGGGTTCTCACCTCGACCGAACACGCCCTGCGGCTCACGGGCCTCGGGTTCCGCGCCGACCTCGAATTCGCGCTCAAGATCGATTCCCTGCCGGTCGTACCCCGCCTGAGCGAAGGCAGAATCGTGGTACTGCCATCTTGACTTGCCGCCGATGCATCCTAGGATTATTCGTTGCGTGGCCCGGTTGGTTTGCCCTGCCAGAAGGCCGCGTCGTGCGTTCAAGCCAGACGCCGTCGCGGGGCAAGACTGCTTGAAAGTGGAAGCAGGACGTGACCGGCTGTCGACCTGGCCTCGTCGCCGGCCGTGGGAGGAGTAGGTGCCGGCCCTGCTGACCCGCATCCTGCGGCGGACTGACTCCGAGCCGGCAACCGGCCTTGTTCCGTTCGGCCCTGACTACGTCCTGGCCGGCGACCGCCTGAGCATCAGGTCGGGTCCGCTCGCCGGCACGGTCCTGCGCGTCGTGCGCAGCGTTTCGGACACCAAGGCGGACTTCTCCTTCTTCCAGACATTCGGCGTCGACTCGCCCATGTCCACGCCGCGGCCGCCGGCAGTCGCGCACCAGGTCGCCCACTGCCACTTCGACCGCAACCCTGTTACCGGAACCGAGACGCTGTGGAGCATTTTCATCCGATTCGATTTCCGGCATCGAGGACTGACCACGCTCTTGACCCGCGTCACATTCCGCGAGTTGCTGGCGACCGGCCGGCGCCACTGGTTTGAGATCCGCAAGCTGATGCAGGTGGACACCGAGGGTCGCAGCCAGGCCCAGCCTCCGGGAACCCCGAAGCCTGATAACCCCCAACTCCCACAGATTTCGCTCCACAACATCGGGCTGGGACTCGTGGCGCTGCGGCTCGGGTTCAGACCGGGACCGGAACTCGAACGCCTGCTTGCCCCGGGCAACGTCAAAGCGGTACAGGTCATCCCTCCTGACCCGCCGAGCCCGCCCGGCCTGCTCATCCGCCTTGAAAGCCTGCCCGGTCTACTGGTTGCGGCACAGGTCGACCCCGCAACCGGCAGACCCTTGACCGACGGCGGGGAGCAAGAACGATTCTTCAGCCCAAAGCAGTTGCTTCGTCAGACGCGGGCCGGACAGGCAATCGTCGGCAACATCGACTATTCACTGTCGCGTACCGCGGTTGAGCAGTTGGCATCGCGACTGGCGAACAACCACGCCGAGTTTCGGCATTTCACCGCCGCGCTACGCCGCGGTGCCCAGCACTGATGCCGGCCAAGCTGAGGCTCGAAGCGCACCGGTCCCTGGAAATCTCCATCGCCGCGCTCAGTCCCGCGTTCGGCTGCGGCCTGATGCTGCGCGGCCTGCCGCGATTCAACGCCTCGGACCCCATGCATAACTCCATGGCCAATTACGGCTACGAAAACCTGTTCGCCGACAAGGCAGCGCAGAAGATAATCGAGAACTCGGGCCTCCTGAAGCAGTTCTACGACGCCGCGTTTGCCAACAAGACTCCGCTGCGGCAGAACTTCAGGAACGTCTACGGGCACCTTGAGGTGTTTATGGCGATTGACGCAACTGCCAAGAGCGCCTGGTTCCTCGCCGACCCGAGCAACCGTATGGCACTCGTGAACTACCACCGCGACGCTTTGGGACAGAGCCTCAAGCCGCTGGGCGTTCTATTGGTCGGCTCCATCGTCCGGCTCACTCCGAACGGCTGGCAGAACCTGTTCGACCTGCTCAGCGACAAGTTTTTCACTTCTCACCCGGGCATCCAGCGAGTCGAAATCCTGGCCGTCGAAAGCGGGGCCCGCTATCGTACCGGCACGCTCGGAATCGGCGCCAGCCTGCTGAACCTCCGGGAATTCCCGGAAGTAACGTCCGCAGTCGGGGCAGCTTTTCGCAGCGTTTCCTAGCCCCGCGCGCCGATGGCCGACGAACCCCACAGCTTCATCACCGGCAATCTTTGGTTGAAACTCAAGGAGGACGTTCGGGAGTTCCGGATATTCAATGCCGAAGACCTCGTTTGCGCCGCCTACTACCACATCCGCCGGGTATTGCTCGCCCAGCCCGGCTGGTCGTGCCGCGCCAATCCGCCGCTCTCCGATGAAAACCAGCCGCCGCTGCCGGCTCCGGACCTGGCCGTGCTCTCGAACGGAAAGCTGAGCGCTCTCTTCCAGCTCGAATTCCATCTCACGCCCGGCATGCCGGGCGGCTTCCCGACCGCGGTGATGAACGAGCGGATGGCATCCCTGCGCCGGGCCGTGGATGAAGCCGACCGGCCGCGCGCGGTTGACTCCGGCCGAGTCGGCCGCGGGTACCTGATTGCCGTCTACGATACTCAGGAGGAATGGTTCTACCCTGACCAGGCGGCCTGGGACCGGCAGTCCTGTTTCTGGCTGCCGGTCAACTGCCGCATGTTTGCCGATTACTCCGAGTGGCGCCAGAAGTGGGACCGGATTGCCCGGATTTCGACTCACTGACTCGCTGACAACGGCGGCCGTCAGAAAGGCGGGACGCGCCCGCTTCGCAGTTATTTTCCTCGCCTCCTGTATCGCCTGCGCTTTGGCAAGCATCCCGATAATGACCATTGACCAGCTCAAACCGGGCATGAAGGGCACCGGACTCTCGGTCTTCTACGGCACCGATATCAAGGAGTTCGGAGTCGAGGTCGTCGACATCATGCGCAACGTCTCCCCGCGCGGCGACCTGATACTCTGCCGGCTGTCGGGACAGGGCCTCGAGCAATCGGGCATCGTCGCGGGCATGTCGGGCAGCCCGGTCTACATCGACGGCAAGCTCATCGGTGCAGTCGCCCTCGGATGGAGCTTTGCCAGAGAGCCGCTCGCCGGCATCACCCCCGCGGCCGAGATGCTCAGGATATGGAACGAACCCGAACGCTCACCGGACATAGGTCGTCCACGCTCCGGCCGCATGCCGGGCGGCACTGAGCCCGCCGGTTTCTCGACGCTGCCGCTGCCGGTCGCCCTCTCCGGATACACTCCCGCACTGGCAGAGCTTCTGGGACCGGAACTGAAGAAGCTCAGCTTCGCGCCCATCGCCGCTGCCGGCAGCGCCGTCGGCGCTATCGACACCGCCGCCCTGGTCCCGGGCGCGGCGGTCGGCGTCGCCCTGATTGACGGTGACGTACGTCTCTCCGGCATCGGCACGTTGACCTGTCGCGACGGCGACCGGATACTCGCGTTCGGCCACCCGATGCTACAGGCCGGCAGTGTCCGGATGCCGATGGTCGGCGGTGTAATCCACTCAGTCGTATCCTCGGTCGCCACTTCCTTCAAGCTCTTCTCGCCGACCGCCCCGCTCGGCACCATCAACCAGGACCGGCTGAACGGCGTCGCGGGCAGGATCGGCCCTGTGCCGGACATGCTGCCGGTGACGACAATCCTGTCATCCCCCTCCGGTGTCGACACCTACCGTTTCCGCGTCATCGAGCAGGAGGACATGGACCCGATGCTTGTTGCCACCGGCCTCGCCGATGTTGTCTATCAAACCGAGGGGAATCTCGAGGAGATGACCCTGACCTCCCGCATGACCGTCCACTTCTCCGATTCTGAGACCCCGACCCCAGCCGCTCGGCCCGCGTTCTCTCCTTTGGTCATCGAGCACCGCTTCAGCGGGGTCGACCCTGCAACCGGGCTTTTCCGTGCGGCGGGCAACGAACTCGATGCCCTGTTCGGCAATCAGTTCCTCCCCGCGCCGATTGCGGCGGTCGAATTCGACATCCGCTTCACCCCGGGCCGCGACCTCGCCTATCTGCTCTCGGCCCGGCCTCAACTTGCCTCGGTGCGTCCGGGCGATTCGGTCCGCGTCACGCTCAGACTGCGGGACTACCGCGGCGATGATTCCGAGGACGAGATTACCATTCGCATTCCCGAACCGACTCCGGAAGGCAGGCTTCGAATCGTCATCGCGCCGCCCGACTCACTGCTGGCACTCGAAGCGATGCGCGCACCCGCGACGCTGCAACCCGGATCATTTACGGAACTCGTCGAACTCCTGTCCCGGACCGGCCGGGAGAACGAACTGGTGGCGGCCGGATTCACTTCCCGGCCCGGCCTGACTCTCGCCGGCAAAGAACTCCCCTCTCCACCGCCCTCGCTGCGCTCGGTCCTGCTCAATCCCCGGTCCGACGAGCAGGTTGTCCCGACGAGCGACAGCCCGGTCTTCCGCCAGACATTCAACCTTGGCCGCGTCATCTCCGGAGTAGCGCGGCTCGACGTGGAGGTAAGAAGATGAAAGGACAAAGTAGTAAGGACAAAGGACAAAACGAATACGGGAGAGGACAAGTCCGAATCGGACTTTGTGCTTACCGGCTTTCCCCTTGCTTTGCCCTTTGTACTCTGTCATTCGCACTTAGTCTCTGCTTCGGTTCAGTTTGGACCACCGATGGTACCGACAGCCTGCTGCAGCAACTCGACCGCGTCGAGTTTGAAAACGTCTCGATTCACCGCCAAGGGACGGTCACGCTGGCCCCGGCTCTCACGCCCAGGACACTCGACGACGCGGCCGCGGTCTGGCAGACGACTAGCGACCGAAGCGGAAACGTCTACGTGGCGACCGGAAACCAGGGCCGGCTCTACCTCCTCCGTTCACCGAACCTCGTTCATCGTTCATCGTTGCCTGAACCTGTTTTCGATTCCGAGGCCGGGGAGATTCTCGCCCTGACCACGGACGCTGCCGGCGCCGTCTACTTCGGAACCACTCCCGACGGTAATGTCTATCGGATTCGCCCCGGCGGCAAGCCCGAGCTGCTCTGCTCCACCGACGAGAAGTATATCTTCAGCCTGCTGGCCGGACCGGGATCAGACCTGCTATGCGCGACCGGCGAGCACGGAAAGCTCCTGCGGATCACGCCAACCGGCAAGACGACCGATGTCTTCACCGCCCAACAGGCGCACCTGACCGCCCTGGCCTGGCTGATTCCGGGAAAAGAGCTGCTGGTCGGGACGTCGCCCGATGGCGTCGTGTATCTTCTCAGCTTCACCACCGGTGCCGCCCGACCCATTGTCTCGGTGCTCTACGATACGCCACTGAACGAAGTGCGGGCAATTGCCGCGGACGCCGCCGGCCGGGTGTATATCGGTGCCAACGCCGGTGAAGGAACTGACTCGGACTCGACCCGCGCCGGAGTCTTCTTCATTGACCGGAGCGGAGTCCGCCGCTGGCTCTGGGCCGCACCGGACTCCATGGTCTTCAGTCTCGCCCTCCTTCCCCCCTCAACCTCCACATCTGCTTCCGTGCTTGTCGCAACCGGCAACAAAGGCATGGTCTACGAGCTCGACACGCTCGGACGCATGTCGGTGCGCTACCGGCTCAAGGAAACCCAGGCGCTCTGCCTCACCCCGCTCGCGAGCGGGCTCCGGCTTGGAACTGGCAACCCTGGAAAACTCTACGAGGCCGGCTCGAGCTACGCCGATTCGGGCTTCGTGACTTCGGCGCCGCACGACTGCGCCAACCCGGCGCTGTTCGGAACGCTCTCATTCCGCGCGACCGAGCCGGCCGGGACCGGGCTTGAGTTCGCGACCCGGTCCGGCAACTCGGAGAAACCGGACTCGACCTGGAGCCAGTGGTCGGCGGCAGCGCCGTCAATCGCATCCCCGTCCCGCCGCTTCGTCCAGTGGCGAGCCCGCTTTCGCACGTCGTTCCCCAACCTGACGCCTGAGCTGCAGCGCGTCGACGTCTACTACCGCCCGGCCAACCTCGCGCCGGTCATCAAGAAGCTCGACGTCGCTGCGCCGTCCCTGGAGGACGCGAAGAAAGGCGTGAACAAGCCCTCGCGCCAGGTCACTTGGGAAGCCGCTGACCCTGATTCCGACTCGCTCTCCTATGAGCTGTTCTTCCGTGAGGAACGGGAGACCTCGTGGCTGAAGGTAGGGCGCGACATCACCGACAGCCGGCTCGACCTCGACAGCCGCTCCCTGCCGGACGGCTGGTACGAACTGAAGCTCGTCGCGAGCGACGAGCCGACCGAGGCGTCCGGCGATGCGCTCACTGCCGAACGTGTAACCCGGCCGTTCGTAATTGACAACACCGCAC
>Ga0209610_1000116_pt1 | contig 39253 bp, 50 predicted proteins | sample LakKivw275mmetaG_FD_184137 | JGI IMG/M metagenome (GOLD analysis project Ga0209610, IMG submission 184137) | Anoxic lake water microbial communities from Lake Kivu, Rwanda to study Microbial Dark Matter (Phase II) - Lake Kivu water 275m metaG... | ecosystem: Environmental > Aquatic > Freshwater...
TATGGCCAAGCAGCAATTTAAGCGGACGAAGCCGCATGTGAACGTGGGGACGATCGGGCACGTGGATCACGGGAAGACGACGTTGACGGCGGCGATGACGTTTGTATTGAATCGGCAGGGATTAGCCGAGGTACGTACGTTTGACAGTATTGATAATGCGCCGGAGGAGCGAGAGCGGGGGATCACGATCAACACGGCGCACGTGGAATATGAGTCGGCGAAGCGGCATTATGCGCATGTTGATTGTCCGGGTCATGCGGATTACATCAAGAACATGATCACAGGAGCGGCGCAGATGGATGGGGCGATACTGGTGGTGAGTGCGTTTGATGGTCCGATGCCGCAGACGCGGGAGCATGTCTTGCTGGCCTATCAGGTGAATGTGCCGTCGGTGGTAGTCTTCATGAACAAGGTAGACATGGTAGATGATCCGGAGTTGCTGGATTTGGTGGAGATGGAGTTGCGGGATTTACTGAAGAAGTACAATTTTCCCGGTGACAAGACGCCGATCATACGGGGCAGTGCGTTGGAGGCCTTGAATCATCCGGAAGATCCGGAGAAGACGAAATGCATCATGGAGTTGATTGAGGCGGTAGATAATTTCATTCCGGATCCGGTGCGGGCGATTGACAAGCCGTTTTTGATGCCGGTGGAGGATGTATTTTCGATCACGGGTCGGGGCACGGTTGGCACGGGCCGCATCGATCGGGGGAAGATCAAGGTTGGTGATGAAGTTGAGATAATTGGATTGGGTGCTAACCGCAAGACCGTAGTGACTGGTGTGGAGATGTTCCGGAAGATATTGGATGATGGTCAGGCGGGTGATAATGTGGGATTGTTACTGCGCGGAGTAGAGAAGGACTGGTTACGGCGCGGGATGGTGGTTGCGGCGCCGAAGAGCATCACGCCGCACAAGAAGTTTGTGGGTCAGGTGTATGTATTGAAGAAGGAAGAGGGAGGACGGCACACGCCATTTTTCAATGGGTATCGGCCGCAGTTTTATTTTCGGACGACGGATGTGACGGGCGTGGTGACGTTGCCGCAGGGCGTAGAGATGGTGATGCCCGGAGATAACATTGACATGACGGTGGAGTTGATCAGTGAGATCGCGATGGAGAAGGAATTGCGGTTTGCGATTCGTGAAGGCGGTCGCACGGTCGGCGCCGGTGTCGTCACGGAAATCATTGAATAAGGATAAAAACAGCGATGCGTGAAATTATCACTCTGGAATGTACCGTATGTAAACGGCGCAACTACAGCACGGACAAAAGTAAGAAAATCCATCCGGAGCGAGTTGAGCATAAAAAATATTGCCGTTGGTGTAAGAAACACACCGTTCATAAGGAGACGCGGTAAGGTGTTATTACAGGTGAGTAGCTCAATTGGCAGAGCACCGGTCTCCAAAACCGGGGGTTGCGGGTTCAATTCCTGCCTCACCTGCAATATTTTGGTATGGTTCAGGGATGACCCAAACAGAGGAATGGAATTATGATTAAGAAGATCAGAGAATTTTTGGATGGCGTGATTTTCGAGATGAAGAAAGTATCCTGGCCAACCTGGCAGGAATTAAAGGGTTCGACCATTGTGGTCCTGATCTTATCTCTGATTCTGGCCGTATTCCTCTTTGTAGTAGATTTGGTGTTGTCGAAAATAATGCATCTTATTCTGTAGGCTGATTTATGGAGTGGTATGTATTAAAAACCTTCACCGGTCAGGAGAAACGAGTTCGCGAAGCCATTCTGAAAGAGGCTGAGCATATTCCCGGAATGCAGGATATCATCAAGGACGTACTTGTTCCTTCGGAAAATATCATGGAGATGCGCGAAGGTAAAAAGCGCGTGCGGAATAAGGTGTTTTTCCCGGGTTACATTTTAATCCATATGGAGATCACCAAAGAATCCCAGTACTTAGTCGAGAATATTCCGGGAGTTTCCGCCTTTGTGGGTGCCAAAGGAAAACCGCAGCCCCTCAAGCCGGACGAAGTCAAACGCGTCATGGGTGAAGTTGAAAAGAAAGATGGACGGGAAATCCTGGCCATCCCCTTCAAGGAAGGTGATCCCGTGAAAGTTATAGACGGGCCTTTTATCGATTTTCGTGGTATTGTGCAGGAAGTCAATGAAGACAAACGTAAACTGAAAGTGTCCGTGAGCATATTCGGACGTCCGACTCCGGTGGAGCTGGACTTTTTACAAGTTGAATTGGAAAAATAGGTGAATTATGGCAAAGAAGATCCTGGCAGTAGTCAAATTACAAATTGAAGGCGGCAAGGCCAATCCTGCGCCCCCGGTCGGAACCGCACTCGGTCCGCATGGCGTGAATATCGTGGAATTTTGCAAAGCTGTCAACGCCCGAACGCAAGACCAAGCCGGTTTGATCATACCAGTGGTGGTCACGATCTATGCCGACCGCTCCTTTACCTTTGTGATCAAGACTCCCCCAGCGGCCACTCTTTTACTCAAAGCATCCAAACTCGAAAAGGGTTCGGGAGAGCCCAATAAGAATAAAGTTGGCACGGTTTCGCTCGAACAGGTTCGCGAAATTGCCAAACTGAAAATGCCGGATTTGAATGCTCACACTATCGAAAAAGCCATGGAAATGGTCAAAGGAACCGCCCGCAGTATGGGCATTACGATTAAAGAATAAGAGGTTCACGAATATGAAAAGGTCAAAAAGAGTTAACACAAACAATAAAAACGTTGACCGCCGGAAGGAATATCCGCTGAAGGAAGCCTTACAGATTTTGAAGGATTGCCAGGGTGCCAAGTTCGATGAAACGGTTGAAGCCCACATCAATTTAGGCGTCGATCCCCGACATGCGGACCAGAATATACGGGGCACGGTTTCTTACCCGCATGGTACCGGTCGCAAGGTTCGGGTACTGGTCATGACAAAGGCTAAAATTGATGAAGCTCTCCAAGCCGGTGCTGACCATGCCGGGCTCGAAGAATACGTCGAAAAAATTAACTCGGGGTGGCTCGATGTGGATGTCATCATCGCTACACCGGATGTCATGGCTCAGGTCGGGAAACTTGGTAAAGTTCTCGGCCCGAAAGGATTGATGCCCAATCCCAAAAGTGGTACCGTCACCAACGATGTTGCCGCGGCAGTTCGGGATGTCAAAGCCGGACGGGTCGAAGTGCGCGTTGATAAAACCGGAATCATCCACACCGTCGTCGGAAAAAAATCCTTCACCGTTGAAAATTTAGAAGATAATGTCAAGTCGCTGGTCTCGACTCTGATGCGCCTGCGACCCTCGAGCGCTAAGGGTATCTATCTGCAGAAACTGACCCTGACGACAACGATGGGCCCCGGTGTAAGGGTCGATAAAACTTCAGTGGGAGTATAATTATGCCAAACAAGCAAAATATACAGGTCTTAGAGAACCTTACCGATAAGTTTCAACGTGCCCGCGGTATTTATTTTACCAATTACAAAGGGATGAATGTCCAGCAGATAACCGAATTGCGCCGGGAACTGCATAATGCCAACATCGAGTATCGGGTTGTTAAAAAAACGCTGACCAGCCTCGCCGCCCAGGCCGCCGGTATCGCAGATGTGGAGGGCCTGATGAATGGTCAAACAGCAGTTGCTATTTCCTACACCGACCCGACGCAACCTGGCAAAACCCTCACCGCTTTTATTAAAAAAACCAAGAATGAGCAACTGACGATTACCGGTTGCGTTTTCGATAAAGTTGTCTTCGAGGCACAGAAGATCGCCGACCTGATTAATTTACCGTCGCGCCCGGAATTGCTGGCAAGCCTGATGGGGACGCTGAAAGCTCCGCTGGCCAACCTTGTAGGCGTACTGAACGCGACGCTGGGCAATTTAGTCGGTACTTTGAATGCACTTAACACCAAGAAAAACAATAAATAGTTTGCAGTAAAAGGAGGTATTTTTACCATGGCGAACATTACAAGAGCAGACGTTCTGAGTTACCTGGAACAGGCTAACATGTTGGAAATTTCCGAACTGATCAAGGAAATTGAAACCAAATTCGATGTCAAAGCCGCCGCCCCGGTGGCTGTCGCTGCCGCTGTACCAAACGGTGCCGCTGTCGAAGCCGCGGCGGTCGAAGAGCAGACCGAATTCAATGTCATTCTGAAAGAAGTCGGAGCCAACAAGATAAATGTCATCAAGGTCGTCAGAGCCGCCACCAATTTAGGATTAAAGGAAGCGAAAGACCTGGTAGATGGCGCTCCCAGTACGGTCAAGGAAGGAATTTCCAAAGACGAAGCTGAAAACCTGAAAAAGCAGCTCGAGGAAGCCGGAGCAAAGGTCGAGGTAAAATAAGCTGTCTAACCCATTGCGATCAGCCGAAATAGTAACGGCGCTTAAAATGTACCAAGAACCGCCAGCCCCTATCGGGGGGAAGCTTAAAATCCTTAAGGAGGGATACTTTTGAGTAAGACCTTCCCTTATCCGCGAGAACGGGAATCTTTTTCCAAGATCAAACCGGTCCTGAAGATGCCCAATCTGCTTGAAGTACAGGTCAAATCCTTTGAAGAATTTCTGCAAAAGGACACCTTGCCGCTGGAACGTAAAAGAATCGGACTGGAAGCGGCTTTCCATAGTGTCTTTCCTGTCGAAGACACGCATGGCAATTACCTGCTGGAATATAAATACTACACGATTGGCGAACCGCGTTATACCATCCGCGAATGTCTGGAACGGGGCGTGAGCTACACGGTCCCCCTAAAAGTGCGGCTCGTTTTGCATATCAGTGAAGAAGGCGTCAGTAAAGGCGACTATCAGGCGGGTATTGAACAGGACATCTTTTTCGGTAATGTACCTTACATGACCGATAAGGGTACCTTTATCATCAACGGCGCAGAGCGGGCTGTCGTCAGCCAGCTCCAGCGTTCCCCGGGCGTGTTTTTCGATGAGACGGAACATACTAATGGCATGAAAATCCACTCTGCCCGGATTATTCCCTTCCGGGGTTCATGGGTGGATTTTGTCATTGATACCCGGGATGTGCTAAGCGCGATTATCGACCGCCGCAGAAAATTCCCCGCCACAATTCTGTTGCGCGCATTCGGCTATCCGACCAATGAGGATATTGTCAAATTATTCGGCGTCGGACGGCGGATGACCCTGACGGAAGCCTCGAAACTGGCGCTCGGAAGTGCGCTGGCCGAGAATGTAGTTGACCCGGAAACCGGCGAGATTATAGCTGAGATCAAAGATGGCACTCGGATTGACAAAGAGTTCATTAAAAAGCTCCGGAAGCATAAAGTTGCCTCACTTTTAGTATTTGATACCAAAGACGAGACCGAGCTCTCGGTTTTTATCAATACTTTCAAAAAAGACAACTCGACCTTCGATGAAGAGTCCGCACTGTATTTCCTCTACCGCAACCTGCGTACCGGCGAGCCACCCAATCTCGAAACTGCCAAGAAATTTATCGAACGCCTGTTTTTCAGTCCCAAGAAATACGATTTAGGACAGGTTGGACGCTACCGGATCAATAAAAAATTCAATTTGAACGTTCCAGTCGAAGATTGTGTCCTGACGCGTGAGGATATAGTTGAGATCATGCGCCACATCCTCAAAATGCGTAAAGGCAAGCTGGGGCCTGACGATATTGATCATCTCGGTAATCGCCGGGTCAGAACGGTCGGCGAACAGTTGACCAATCAGTTCAGTGTGGCTTTTACACGCATGGCCCGGACCATCAAGGAACGGATGAATCTGCGGGAGTCCGAAAATCTGACTCCGCAGGACCTGATCAATTCGCGGATCATCACTTCGGTGATTAATTCCTTTTTCGGCACCAGCCAGCTCAGTCAGTTTATGGACCAGACTAATCCGCTGGCGGAGATTACCCACAAGCGACGCGTCTCGTCGCTGGGTCCGGGCGGTCTGTCACGTGAGCGGGCGGGATTTGAAGTCCGCGACGTGCATTATACCCACTACGGACGGTTATGTCCCATTGAGACTCCGGAAGGTCCGAATATCGGGTTGATCGCTTCGCTTTCCACTTACGCCTATGTCAATAGCTTGGGATTTATCGAAACCCCTTACCGCAGAGTGGAAATAATTGACGGACAGGCGGCTGTGACCGATGAAGTCAAATTCTTGTCCGCTGATGATGAAGACCGGGAAATTATTGCGCAGGCCAACGCCCCACTCGATGACCAGCGCCACTTTGTGCATAGCCGAATCCGCGCGCGGATCCGGGGTGAATTTCCTATCGTGACCCCCGATCAGGTGAAGTACATGGATGTTTCCCCCGAACAGATCGTTTCAATTTCGGCGGCGCTCATCCCATTCCTGGAACATGATGACGCCAACCGCGCCCTGATGGGCTCCAATATGCAGAGGCAATCGGTTCCACTGCTGAAACCGGAGCGAGCGATTGTCGGTACCGGTCTCGAAAGAGCCGTGGCCAGTGACGCTCGCGCGACGGTCTTGGCGCCCGTCAACGGGGTCATCGAAGAAGTCACTGCTGACCACATTACAATCTGCACCGACGTCGAAAACGAATTGTACTTGGATGAAAAAGAAGGACGGGTACGCATCGATCTGGCCAAATTTCATCGGACAAATCAGGATACCTGCATCAATCAGCGTCCTCTGGTCAACAAGGGTGACGTCGTCCATGCTGGCGATCCGATTGCCGATGGTTGCGCCACCGATCAGGGCGAGCTGGCCTTAGGGCGGAACGTCCTGGTGGCTTTCATGCCCTGGCGCGGCTATAACTTTGAAGACGCCATCGTCCTGAGTGAGCGCCTCGTCTATGAAGATATTTTTTCCTCCGTTCACATCAAGGAATTCGAGCTGGAAGTCCGTGATACCAAGCGCGGAAATGAGGAACTGACCCGTGAAATTCCCAATGTCAGCGAAGATACTACCAAGAATCTGAATGCCAACGGCGTGATCCGGGTCGGCGCCGAAGTCGAACCCAACGACATCCTGATTGGAAAAGTGACGCCCAAGGGCGAAACCGATCCGACTCCGGAAGAGAAACTCCTGCGGGCCATCTTCGGCGAAAAAGCCAGCGATGTCAAAGACGCTTCCAAACGAGCCGATCCCGGTATTCGTGGCGTCGTTGTAGACACGAAGCTGTTTACTCGCAAAAGCAAGATCAGTCGCAACGAAGAAAAGCGCCTGAGCGATGAGGAAACCCGTAAGACCCTGCAAAAGCATATCTATCTCAAGGAACGACGCGACCTGCTGTTGAGAAAATTGCTGACGGGCGCTATTTCCAATGGTGTTAAGGATGTCGCCACCAATCGCACGTTGTTCAAGGCTGGGGAGAAATTTACCGAAGAAGAACTCTCAAAACACAATCTGGATTCGTTCAGCATGGAAAATCCCTGGACTACCGATCCTTCCATCAATGAACGGATTGAGAAAATTACCAAGAGCTATTTCCTGCTGTCCCAGCGGATTGATGAAGAACTCGAACAGAAAATCTACAAGATTAAAGTTGGCGATGACCTGCAACCCGGCGTTCTGCAACTGGCTAAGGTGTACGTTGCCAATAAACGCAAAGTCCAGGTTGGCGATAAAATGGCCGGTCGCCATGGGAATAAGGGTGTCGTATCAATTATCGTGCCTCAGGAAGACATGCCGTTTCTGGAAGATGGCACACCGGTAGATATCGTCCTGAATCCCTTGGGTGTGCCTTCGCGTATGAACCTGGGACAATTATACGAGACGATGTTGGGCTGGGCTGGCAAGAAGCTGGGGAAATATTATGAAACCCCTGTTTTTAACGGTGCCAATGAAAGTGAAGTCCGGGAAGAGCTGCAAAAAGCGGGCTTGCCGCCCAATGGTAAAGCTGTGCTCTATGATGGACACACCGGCGAACCATTCGACAATCCGATTGCGGTCGGCTATATCTATATGATGAAGCTGTCGCATTTGGTCGAAGACAAGATGCACGCCCGGTCTACCGGTCCCTACTCTTTAGTGACGCAACAACCGCTGGGGGGCAAAGCCCAGTTCGGCGGACAGCGTTTCGGGGAAATGGAGGTCTGGGCACTGGAAGCTTACGGTGCCGCCTATACCCTGCAGGAAATCCTGACTGTCAAGTCGGACGACGTGGATGGACGCTCCAAAGTCTACAATTCCATTGTCAAAGGTGAAAACTTCTCCGATTTTGGCATTCCGGAATCATTCAACGTCTTGCTGAAAGAGTTGCAGGGCTTGTGTATTGAAATGGATATAAATTAGGTCCAACCGTTGGAGGTACGATAACCACTATGGACTATTCAAAGCCATTTACCTTTCGTAAAGAATTTGAAAATATAACGATCCATCTCTCTTCCCCGGAAACGATCCTGACCCGTAGTCACGGAGAAGTGCTGAAACCGGAAACGATCAATTACCGCTCGTATAAACCCGAGAAAGATGGACTATTCTGTGAAAAGATTTTCGGGCCGGTCAAAGATTGGGAATGTCATTGCGGTAAGTACAAACGCATTCGTTACAAAGGCATCATCTGTGATCGCTGTGGGGTGGAAGTGGCCCGGAAAAAAGTGCGCCGGGAACGCATGGGACATATCACCCTGGCGGTGCCGGTAATTCATATCTGGTTTTTAAAATCGATCCCCAGCAAATTGTACTACCTGCTCGATATTCCCACGAAAAACCTCGAAGAGATCGTCTATTACGAGAAATATGTGGTACTGAGCCAGGGCAACTCCGCCCTGCCCTACAAATCCGTCATCACCGAAGAAGAGTATTTCGAAAACCTGATGAAATTCGGACCCAAGACGGAACTCTTTGACGAAGAGGAAGCCAAAAGCTACTTCATCGCCAAAACCGGTGGCGAGGCAATCCGCGAATTACTCCAAAAAGTCGACGTCGATATTCTCGTCCAGAATCTTAAGGAGAAACTGCGCAGTAAAAAATCACCGACGCAGAAAACGGAAATCCTCAAGCGGCTGAAAGTCGTCAAGGCCTTCCAATCGCAGGAAGGTAAACCACTCAACAAAGCCGAGTGGATGGTGGTGATCGTTCTGCCAGTGATTCCTCCGGACCTGCGTCCGCTGGTACCGCTGGAGGGTGGTCGGTTTGCGGCAAGCGACATGAATGATCTTTACCGGCGGGTCATTATCCGTAATAACCGCCTGAAACAGCTGATCGAAATCAAGGCTCCCGATGTCATTTTGCGCAACGAAAAACGCATGTTGCAGGAAGCCGTTGATTCGTTGTTTGATAACAGCCGTCGGCGCACCGAGGTGCGAAGCGGTTCGCGCCGTCCTTTGAAAAGTCTGAGCGACATGCTCAAAGGCAAGGAAGGGCGCTTCCGGCAGAACCTGTTGGGTAAACGCGTAGACTATAGTGGCCGCTCGGTAATCGTTGTTGGTCCTAACCTGCGCCTGAATGAGTGCGGTCTGCCCAAGGAAATGGCAATCGAACTATTTAAACCGCATATCATTAACCAGTTAATTCGCCGTCGGTTAGCCAAGACGCCCAAGACGGCCAAGACCATGGTCGAGCGCAAGGATCCTGATGTCTACCGGGTACTGGAGTACGTCGTTCAAGACTATCCGGTGTTGCTGAACCGCGCCCCGACCCTGCACCGCCTGGGCATTCAGGCCTTCCAGCCGGTTCTGATTGATGGCAAAGCTATCCAAATCCATCCACTGGTCTGCGCGGCCTTTAACGCCGACTTTGATGGCGACCAGATGGCGGTACACGTGCCCCTGACGCTTGAAGCACAGTCGGAATGCCGGATTCTTTGTCTCTCCAGCCACAATATCCTGCATCCTGCTCATGGCCACCCGATTTCAATTCCGTCGCAGGATATGGTACTCGGCGTCTATTATATCACCCGGGCTAAAAACGGCGCCCGCGGCGAAGGTAAAATATTCTCGTCACCAGAGGAAGCCATTTACGCCTATCAGTACGGCGAAGTCGATTTGCACGCCAAGGTGAAAATCCGGGTGAACGGTAAATTGATCGAGACGACAACCGGTAGGGCTTTATTCAACAGTCTCATTCCGAAAGGTCTGGGCTATTTTAACGAACTCATCAGTAAAAAGCGACTGGAGAAAATAGTCGGACTTGTTTTTCAGAAAGCCGGAAACTACGAAACTGTACTACTGCTCGACAAACTTAAAAATATCGGTTTTAAATATGCCACCAAGGCGGGTACCTCGATTTCCATCTCGGATGTGCTGATCCCGGAAGAGAAAGACGATATCATAGCCGAATCATTTGAAAGAGTGGAAGAAATTCAGCGCAAGTTTCAGCGCGGTATTCTGACCGAAGGTGAACGTTACAATAAGGTCATTGATAACTGGACTCATACCACGAACCGCCTGGCGGAAGTCATGATCGAGCATATGGCCAACGACCGACAGGGCTTCAATCCCGTGTTCATGATGGCCGATTCCGGAGCGCGGGGCAGTTCGGAACAGATTAAGCAGTTGGCGGCGATGCGTGGTTTGATGGCCAAACCGCAAAAAACCATGACCGGCCAGGTGGGTGAAATTATCGAAACCCCCATTACTTCCAACTTTAAGGAAGGCCTAACCGTTCACGAATATTTCATCTCCACACACGGCGCACGTAAGGGTCTGGCTGATACTGCTTTAAAAACGGCAGATGCCGGATATCTGACCCGCCGGTTGGTGGATGTTGCCCACGATGTCGTTATCACGGAGGAAGACTGCCATACCATTAATGGGATTGATATCACTGCTCTGAAAAAGGAAGAGAATGTCATCGAGTCCCTCGCCGATCGTATTGTGGGGCGGGTGACGCAGGAAGATGTCTTCAATCCCGAGAACGATGAAGAAATCTTTGTCGAAGCCGGGCAGGAGATCACCGAAAATATCGCCCAGAAAATTCAGGCCAGCGGTCTCGAAAAAGTGCGCATCCGCTCGGTACTGACCTGTGAATCATTGCGGGGCGTCTGTGCCAAATGTTACGGACGCAATCTGGCTACCGGAAAGATCGTGCGGGTTGGGGAATCTGTGGGGATCATGGCCGCCCAGTCCATTGGCGAACCCGGCACCCAGTTGACCCTGCGTACATTCCATTATGGTGGTACGGCCGCGCGTATCGTCGAGGAATCAGAAACTGTCGCCAAATCAAAGGGAAGGGCTGAATTCTCAGAAAACTATAAGGCCGTTCCTTACCGGGATACGAATTATCAGGTAGTGTTGTCGCGCAGTTCGGTGTTGAACATCGTCGATGATAATAACCGTGTGACCTCGACCTACAATATTTCCTACGGCGCGCATATTTTTGTCAAGGAAGGTGATCAGGTCCAGACCGGACAAACCCTGTTCCGTTGGGATGTTTATATGGATCAGATCTTGGCATTGCATTCCGGTGAAGTACGCTTCGTGGATCTATATGAAAATCAGACCTACAACGTGGAAGTTGACGAATCCGGACACAAGTCCATCATGGTCATCGAATCGAAAGACCGTACTCTGCAACCGCGGATTGATATCGTCGTCAAACGCAAGAACCGCGAGGAGGTAATCCCCGGCTTTATTTTGCCCGTACGCGCCATGCTGACCGTCAAGGACGGCGACAAAGTGGTTGTGGGCGAAATCCTGGCGAAGATTCCGAAGGAAACCGGAAAGACCAGTGATATCACCGGAGGATTGCCGCGAGTCGCCGAACTATTCGAAGCCCGGCGGCCCAAAGATCCGGCCGTTATTTCAGAAATTGACGGCAAAATATCGTTTGGCAAAACTGAAAAAGGTATCCGGGAAATTATTGTCACCAGTCCGGATGGGACCGTCAAGCGCTACAAGATCCCTTACGGGCGGTTTGTTCTGGTTAATCAGGGTGATGATGTAAAGGCCGGCGACCGGCTCTGTGAAGGACCGGTTTCGCCTCAGGATATATTGGCAGTGCAGGACCCGCGCAAGGTTCAGGAATATTTGGTCAACGAAATTCAGGAAGTCTATCGTTTGCAGGGCGTGCGCATCAACGACAAGCATATCGAGGTTATCGTCCGGCAAATGATGCAGAAAGTGCGAGTCGAGGATGCCGGCGATACCAATCTGTTGGAAAAAGACCGGGTCAACCGCCAGGAACTGATCGAAGAAAATAACCGGATCAAGGATTACGTCGTGATCACCAATCCCGGTGATAGTGACTGGGACGAGGGCGATGTCGTCTCGCGCCGGGAATTCACCAAATTTAATCGCATCCTGACCGATGAGCACAAGAATCCAGCCAAAGCCCGGCAGGCGCGTCCCGCTCAGTTTACTGAAATGTTGCTGGGCATCACCCGCGCTTCACTGAATACGGAATCGTTCATATCCGCGGCATCCTTCCAGGAGACCACACGCGTCCTGACCGACGCGGCCGTGGCCGGTAAGACGGATTACCTGCGTGGTCTAAAAGAAAACGTGATCATGGGCCGCCTGATCCCGGCGGGAACCGGTCTACGGAAGTATAACGATATCGTTGTGGTCGAGCCGGAAGAGGAAGTTGCCGAATGGCAGAAGTTAAATGAAAGTAAGAAAGCCAAAGAAAATGAACTGGCGGCCTTGCAAAAGTAACATGCTCTTCGCTAAAAGTTATTGCTTAAAAGTGCTGGTAGTCGTATTTTTACAGGCTTTTTTTTAATGGAGAATCTATGCCAACAATTAACCAGTTGATCAGAAAAGGTAGAGAAGCAGTTTTACAGAAGGAAAAGGCACCGGCTTTGCGCGGTTGTCCTCAGAAACGCGGGGTTTGTACCCGGGTCTATACCACTACGCCCAAAAAGCCGAACTCGGCTTTGCGGAAGGTAGCCAAAGTACGTCTGATCAACGGCATTGAAGTCATCGCCTATATTCCCGGCGAGGGGCATAATCTGCAGGAACATTCCATCGTACTCGTTCAGGGCGGACGTGTCAAAGATTTACCGGGTGTACGTTATCACATCATTCGCGGCACCCTGGATGCAAGCGGCGTGAATGATCGGAAAAACAGTCGCTCGCGCTACGGCACCAAACGTCCCGGCTAATTCAGGAGCAACTTTATGTCACGTAGAAAAAAGAAAATCATCCGTGAAATCAGACCAGACTCCAAATACAATGATATTATGGTCAGCCGGTTTATTAATTACCTCCTGCGCCGCGGGAAACGCTCGGTAGCTGAAAATATCTTCTACAACGCTATCGGTATCATTGACGAAAAACGTAAAGGTAACGGTCTGGAAATTTTTCGCAAAGCCATGGAGAACGTCGCTCCGATCATGGAAGTGAAGTCGCGACGGATCGGCGGAGCAACCTATCAGGTCCCCATTGAGGTCAAACCTGAACGGCGTTTCGCCTTGGCTTCCCGCTGGCTGATTACCTATGCCAAAAGCCGGAGCGGAAAAACCCTGGCGGAAAAGTTTGCCGCTGAATTGATGGCCGCCGCCGATGGTGAAGGGGGCGCGATCAAGAAGCGCGAAGACACCCACAAAATGGCGGAAGCCAATAAGGCCTTTGCCCACTTCAGATAACCGATGATTATTACATGAAAGTAGAGAATCTCAACAAGGTCAGGAATATCGGCATCATGGCTCACATTGATGCCGGTAAAACCACTACGACCGAAAGGATTCTCTTCTATACCGGTAAAATCCACCGCATGGGTGAAGTCGACGATGGCTCGGCCACGATGGATTGGATGGAGCAGGAACGCGAACGCGGCATAACCATTACCTCCGCGGCAACCACCTGTTTCTGGAACCAGCATCGGATCAATATCATTGATACGCCCGGTCACGTGGACTTTACCGCCGAAGTAGAGCGTGCTCTACGGGTGCTGGACGGAGCGGTGGCGATTTTCTGCGCTGTGGGAGGCGTGGAGCCGCAAAGCGAGACGGTCTGGAAGCAGGCTGACACTTACCATATACCGCGCATCGCCTACGTCAATAAAATGGACCGGGCTGGAGCCGACTTTCAACATGTATTAAAAATGATTACTCAGCGGCTGAAAGCCAAACCCATTCCGATTACCCTGCCCTTAGGTTCAGGCGAGCTGTTTACCGGTGTGATCGATTTGATTAGCCGTCAGACGATTATCTACGACGAAAACACCCAGGGGAACAAATATTATTACAGTAACGTTCCGAACGACCTTTTGCCGTTGGTAAATGAATACCACCAGCGGATCATCGAGGAAGCTGCCAACTACGATGACCAGATATTCGCCAAATATCTTAATGGTGAAGAAATCAGTGCCGCGGAATTAAAACAAGGCTTGCGCCGGGGAACTCTCCAGAATAAACTAGTGCCGGTACTATGTGGCTCATCATATCGCAATAAGGGTGTCCAGCAATTGCTGGACGCCATCGTCGACTATCTGCCTTCGCCTTTCGACGTACCGCCCATCGAGGGAGTGAACCTGAAAGGGACAACGGTCAAACGCTATCCGCGCCCCGAAGACCCGTTCAGTTCCCTGATTTTTAAAATCATGTCCGACCCGCACGTCGGGCGGCTGAGTTTTATCCGGGTTTATTCCGGTCAGGTCGGAAAAGGGGACATGGTTTTCAATTCTACGCTGGAAAAGAAAGAGCGCATCAGTCGCTTACTGCTAATGCACGCTAATAAACGTGAGGAGCGGGAGTCGCTTTCCGCTGGTGAAATCGGAGCCGTAGTGGGGTTGAAAAGCAGTTTTACCGGCCATACGCTCTGCGATTCCAAACATCCGATAATTCTCGAATCGATGCATTTCCCGGAGCCGGTGATTTCGATCGCTATTGAGCCCAAAAGCAAGGCTGATTCCGACCTGTTGATTGATTCGCTGAATAAATTGGCTGACGAAGACCCAACCTTTCGCATCCATCAGGATGAGGAAACCGGCCAGACGCTGGTCTCCGGAATGGGGGAACTGCATTTGGAAATTTTGGTGGATCGGCTGGTGCGGGAATTCAAAGTCCGGGCGCATATCGGCAAGCCCCAGGTCTCCTATCGCGAAACAATTCTTAAGCCAGCGCAGGGCGAAGGACGCTTTATCCGTAAAACCGGCGACAAGAGTCATTTTGCGGTGGTCAATTTGAAGATTGTGCCGGACAGCGCGCTGAATGACGTTGTCGTTGAACATCACCTGGTTGATGGTCGCCTGCCGCGTGAATTCATTCCAGCCCTCGTGCGCGGAGTGCGCAACCGGGTACGGGGTGGGATTTTAGCCGGATACCCCATCCAGAAATTGCGGGTTACCATCACGGATGTCACCTATAAAGAAGATGAGTCGACGGAAATGGCTTTCGAAATAGCGACGGTCATGGCCTTGGAGAATGCTCTAACCAATGCTCAACCTGCCATCTTGGAGCCAATTATGACCCTGGAGGTTGTCGTTCCGGATGAATACTTAGGTGAGGTTCTGAATGATTTAAATGCCCGCCGCGCGAATATCAGCGGGATGAGCAAACGCAGTGACGCCAATGTTGTGGATGCCACTGTCCCGATGCAGGAGATGTTTGGCTATGCCACGCAGTTGCGGTCACTTTCCCAGGGGCGGGCAGTTTTCTCGATGCATTTTTCCAATTATGATTACTGCGATAAAAAAGTACAACGCGAAATAGTCGAAAAAACCAGGGGTTTCATCCCCGAGTTTCTTAAAAATTAAGGAGTAGTTATGGCCAAGCAGCAATTTAAGCGGACGAAGCCGCATGTGAACGTGGGGACGATCGGGCACGTGGATCACGGGAAGACGACGTTGACGGCGGCGATGACGTTTGTATTGAATCGGCAGGGATTAGCCGAGGTACGTACGTTTGACAGTATTGATAATGCGCCGGAGGAGCGAGAGCGGGGGATCACGATCAACACGGCGCACGTGGAATATGAGTCGGCGAAGCGGCATTATGCGCATGTTGATTGTCCGGGTCATGCGGATTACATCAAGAACATGATCACAGGAGCGGCGCAGATGGATGGGGCGATACTGGTGGTGAGTGCGTTTGATGGTCCGATGCCGCAGACGCGGGAGCATGTCTTGCTGGCCTATCAGGTGAATGTGCCGTCGGTGGTAGTCTTCATGAACAAGGTAGACATGGTAGATGATCCGGAGTTGCTGGATTTGGTGGAGATGGAGTTGCGGGATTTACTGAAGAAGTACAATTTTCCCGGTGACAAGACGCCGATCATACGGGGCAGTGCGTTGGAGGCCTTGAATCATCCGGAAGATCCGGAGAAGACGAAATGCATCATGGAGTTGATTGAGGCGGTAGATAATTTCATTCCGGATCCGGTGCGGGCGATTGACAAGCCGTTTTTGATGCCGGTGGAGGATGTATTTTCGATCACGGGTCGGGGCACGGTTGGCACGGGCCGCATCGATCGGGGGAAGATCAAGGTTGGTGATGAAGTTGAGATAATTGGATTGGGTGCTAACCGCAAGACCGTAGTGACTGGTGTGGAGATGTTCCGGAAGATATTGGATGATGGTCAGGCGGGTGATAATGTGGGATTGTTACTGCGCGGAGTAGAGAAGGACTGGTTACGGCGCGGGATGGTGGTTGCGGCGCCGAAGAGCATCACGCCGCACAAGAAGTTTGTGGGTCAGGTGTATGTATTGAAGAAGGAAGAGGGAGGACGGCACACGCCATTTTTCAATGGGTATCGGCCGCAGTTTTATTTTCGGACGACGGATGTGACGGGCGTGGTGACGTTGCCGCAGGGCGTAGAGATGGTGATGCCCGGAGATAACATTGACATGACGGTGGAGTTGATCAGTGAGATCGCGATGGAGAAGGAATTGCGGTTTGCGATTCGTGAAGGCGGTCGCACGGTCGGCGCCGGTGTCGTCACGGAAATCATTGAATAAGGAGTGAACTGTGCCGGGACAAAGAATACGGATCAGTCTGAAAGCCTACGACCATAATCTGCTGGATAAAAGCACCAAGAAAATCGTAGCCACCGCCAAATCAACCGGCGCGATGGTTTCGGGGCCCATTCCGTTGCCTACCCAGCGTACCATTTATACAGTTTTGCGGTCACCGCACGTGGATAAAAAATCCCGGGAGCAGTTTCAGACCAAGATTCATAAGCGTTTGATTGATATCTTGAACTCGACTTCCAAAACAGTTGATGCTCTGATGAAACTGGATTTACCGGCCGGCGTGGACATCGAGATTAAAGTATAAGCGAAAGAAGTTTTATGATTGGTATAATCGGGAAAAAACTGGGTAACAGTCAGATCTTCCTGGAAAACGGTGAAATTGTGCCGGTGACAGTCGTTGAAGCCGGTCCGTGCCAGGTCGTTCAGGTAAAGACTGTCGAGAAAGAAGGCTATCAGGCAGTACAGCTGGGCTTTCTGGCCGGCAAGGAGCGGCTGGTTAATAAACCCCTGAGCGGGCACTACAAAACCGTCAACGTAGCCTTACATAAACATTTGGCGGAAATCCGCGACTTTACACCGGATTTGTCCAAAGTCGGTGAAAACGTGACCGTGTCGGTTTTCAAACCCGGAGATCGGGTCAAGGTGACCGGAACCAGCAAAGGCAAGGGCTTTCAGGGGGTCGTCCGACGCCATGGCTTCAGCGGCGGTCCCAAGACTCACGGACAAAGTGATCGTCTGCGTGCCCCCGGTTCCATCGGAGCCTCCGCCTATCCTTCCCACGTCATCAAAGGCGTCCGGATGGGTGGTCGGATGGGTGGTAAACGCCGTACCGTTGCCAATCTACTGATTGTCAAAATCGACCCGGAGCTGAATCTGCTGTACATCCGCGGTGCGGTTCCCGGCACCAAAAACAGTATCGTAACCATTCGGAGACAGGAAAGTTGAACATCGAATTTGCCATATACCGGAAAGATGGCTCTGAGTCTGATGAAAAGCTGATTTTCGAACAACCCGCTTTTGACATCGAGCCACACGACCACGCCATTTACTTAGCCGTAAAAGCCGAAATGGCGAGCGCCCACCAGGGTACCCATTCCACCAAAACGCGAGGTGAAGTGCGCGGCGGCGGTAAAAAACCCTGGAAACAAAAAGGTACCGGTCGCGCCCGGGCGGGCTCACGCCGTAGTCCGGTCTGGGTAGGCGGCGGACGCATTTTCGGGCCGCAACCCAAAGCGTATGCGCTTAAAGTCAATAAAAAAGTCAAGGCCTTAGCACGGCAAAGTGCTTTAGCCTATCGCTACCGTGACAATGCCATTCGGGTCATTGAGGACCTGCAATTGGAAGAACCGAAATCACGTCATATCCGGGAGTTGTTGAAAAAATTCAATTTAATCGATAAAAAAGTTACCTTATTAGTCGGTAAGCTGGATGAAAAACTCTATCTGGCTGGCCGGAATTTCGACAAGTTGCTGATATTAGAAGCCCCGATGGCTTCGGCTTATGACATTTTAGACTGTGACGCGCTGTTACTGGAAAAAAGCGGTTTCCAGCAACTGAACGATGCCTTGCTGAAGTAAAGCCATAGACAGGAGACGGCATTGACAAAAACCAACATCATCATCAAGCCAATTTTAACGGAAAAGATCAATAATCTGCAGGAAGCCGAACGGAAATACGGTTTCAAGGTTCACCCTGCGGCGAACAAGATCGAGATTAAACAGGCTGTCGAAGCCAAATTTGGAGTCAAGGTCGAGAAAGTTGCCACGCTTAACCTGCTGGGCAAGACCAAACAAATGACCGTCCGGAGCGGAGGTCGGGTCATTCGCACCAATGGTCGGCGGGGCGGTTGGAAAAAAGCCATTGTGACTCTGAAAAAAGGTGAAAAAATAGATTTCTATCAAGGAGAAACGGCGGTTTAAGACTATGGGTATCAAGAAAATCAAACCAGTCACCCCCGGCCAACGGTTCAAGACAGTGGACACGTTCGAGGATCTGACCCGGAACAAGCCGGAGCGCAGTCTGCTGACATCAATCAACCGCTCGGCGGGGCGCAACAACTTAGGACGTGTCACTTCCCGTCATCGCGGCGGCGGTCACAAACGAGCTTACCGCCAGATTGATTTCAAGCGTGACAAGCGCGGTGTAGAAGCCGTAGTGTACAGCATTGAGTATGATCCCAACCGTTCCGCCCGGATTGCCCTTTTGCATTATCGCGACGGTGAGAAACGATACATTATTGCCCCGGATGGACTGGTCAAGGGTAGTGTGGTAATCGCCGGTGAGCAAGTACCGATCAAGGCGGGCAATTCCCTGCCGCTGAAAAACATTCCTGCCGGTTCTTTCGTACACAATATCGAATTGCGTCCCAAAACCGGGGGACGGATTTCCCGCAGCGCCGGTTCAGCCGCCCAGATCATGGCCAAGGAAGGCAAATACGTGACACTGCGCATGCCATCCGGCGAGATGCGCCTGATCAATGAGGAATGCTACGCCACGATCGGCGTCGTGAGCAACAAGGATCACGAAAATATCAGCATCGGCAAAGCCGGACGCAGTCGCTGGATGGGTATCCGTCCGCATGTGCGCGGGGTTGCCATGAATCCCATTGATCATCCGATGGGTGGAGGAGAAGGTAAAAGTTCTGGTGGGCGCCATCCCTGTTCACCCTGGGGGCAGCCGAGCAAGGGCTACCGTACCCGTAAAAAACGCAATACCACCGATAAATTTATTGTCAAGAGACGTTCAAAGTAAGCCTGGGAGAGTATTGAATGAGTCGTTCGCTGAAAAAGGGACCATACATTGATGCCAAACTGCTGAAAAAAATCGAGCAGGTTGCTCAGTCCGGTAAAAAACGGGTAATTAAAACCTGGGCCCGTCGGTCAACCATTTCCCCCGAATTTGTCGGTCACACTTTTGCTGTGCACAATGGGAATAAGTTCATCCCGGTTTTTATCACGGAGAATATGGTTGGTCATAAGCTCGGAGAGTTTTCCCATACGCGCATTTTCCGCGGGCACTCCGGGGCTGAAAAGAAAGGGGAATGAACTGAATTATGGAAGCCAGAGCAATCGGAAGATATCAACACCAATCGCCGCGTAAGATTCGCATGGCGGCGGATTTAATCCGGGGCAAAGACCTCGAAGTCGCCCTGAATTTGTTGCATTTCAGCAATAAGAAATCCGCCAACCTCGTTGAAAAAGTTCTGCGTTCGGCGGTTGCTAATCTGTTAAATACGACTGCCGGCGCCAGTACCAATCCGGAAGACCTGTACGTCAAATCGGTCTGGATCGATCCGGGTCCGATGGTCAAACGTTACCGGGCGGGTTCAATGGGCCGGGCGAATATTATCCGCCGGCGGCAGAGTCATATCACTGTGGTCGTGACCGAAAAACCCGGCGCGGCGAAACGTAAAACCAAAGAAAAATCGAATAAAACAAAGTAAACGGAGGTGGCTTGGGCCAAAAAACACATCCCATCGGATTTCGTATCGGATTCAATAAGGAATGGAGCAGTAACTGGTTCGATGAAAAGAACTATACTGCCAAGGTGACCGAAGATATCAAATTGCGGCAGTACGTGCTGAAACGCCTGCCCAATGCCGGGATCTCGCATGTCGATATTCATCGGACATCGAAAAAAATTACCATCATCATCAACACTTCACGTCCCGGGATCGTCATCGGGAAAAAAGGCGAAGAGGTCGATCTACTGCGCCTGGAATTGCAGAAAGTGACCAAGACCGATGTCCAGATCAACGTCAATGAGATCAAACGTCCCGAACTGGATGCGACGCTGGTGGGTAACAATATCGCCGCGCAATTGATTAAAAAAGTTTCCTATCGCCGGGCAGTTAAAAAAGCCATCCATGCTACGATTCGGATGGGCGCCGAAGGTATCCGTGTACAATGCAGTGGTCGCCTGGGTGGAGCGGAAATCGCCCGCCGCGAAACCTTTCGGGAAGGGCGCGTGCCGTTACATACCCTGCGGGCTGACATCGATTTTGCTTCCATCACCGCCCACACAACGTATGGCTGTATCGGCGTCAAAGTCTGGATTTGTAACGGGGAATCGTACAAAAAAGTTTAGTTAAGGATAGAAATCATGCTGGCACCCAAGAAAGTCAAATACAGAAAACAACAGCGCGGACGCATGACCGGAGTCGCCAATCGCGGCAATGAAGTCGCCTTTGGACATTTTGGTTTGAAAGCCATGGAACCGGGATGGATTGACAGTCGCCAGATCGAAGCCGTACGCGTAGCTATCTCCCGTAAAGTCCGTAAACACGGAAAAATGTGGATTCGGATTTTTCCCGATAAACCAATTACCAAAAAACCGGCCGAGACCCGCATGGGTAAAGGTAAAGGCGCCCCCGAATTCTGGGTGGCGGTGGTTAAACCAGGACGGATTCTGTTTGAGGTTGAAGTCGCTGATGAGAAGGAAGCCAAGGACATCTTTGCCGCCGCTTCATTCAAATTACCCATTCGTACCCGCGTCGTCGCCCGTCGTCATACAGGAGCGTGAAGTGAAGAAGAATCGCATCAGAGAACTGTCCGTACCCGAATTGCAGACAATGCTCAAGGATAACCTGACAGCATTGGAAAACCTGCGGTTTCAGAAAGCCCTGCAACAGCTGGAGAATCCCCTGAAAATCAGGCAGGTGCGTCGGGAAATCGCCCAAATCCGCACTGTACTCCACGAGTATGAGTTGGGCGTCCGGAAACCAAAACAAACGGAAAACCAGGTATAAGAGCGTCCTATGAATGCACAGATTAAACGAAAAATTTTGACCGGCACCGTCATTAGCAATAAGATGGATAAAACCATCGTGGTGAAGGTGGAACGCACTGTTCAGCACCCGGTCTATGGCAAATACATCCGCAAAACCTCCAAATTTTATGCCCACGATCCCGAGAATTCCTGTCAGCCCGGTGATCAGGTGAAAATCATGGAAAATCGCCCGCTCAGCCACTTGAAACGCTGGCGTTTAATGGAGAAAATCAATAAATAAGCGCTTGAGGATAGATCAATGATACAGCAAGAATCCAGGCTAAAAGTAGCGGACAACACCGGAGCCAAAGAAGTCATGGTCATACGTGTCGCCGGTGGTTCCGGTCGGCGGTATGGAACTGTCGGCGATATCATCACGGTTGCGGTGAAACAGGCCTCTCCGGGCGGGATGGTGAAAAAGGGCGAAAAGGCGAAGGCTGTCATCGTCCGCACCCGCAAGGAAATTCGCCGGAAAGATGGTTCGTATATCCGTTTCGATGATAACGCCGCCGTGCTGATTGATGCCAATTTGGAACCGCGCGGTACGCGTATTTTCGGGCCGGTGGCGCGTGAACTGCGGGAAAAGAATTACATGAAAATCGTTTCCATGGCACCGGAAGTGCTGTAAAGGAGTAAGCATGTTGCGCATTCGGAAAAACGATACCGTTAAGGTCATTTCAGGTGAAGCCAAAGGCAAGACCGGGCGCGTTCTGAAAGTCTTTCCTGATAAACAGCGAGTTATTGTGGAAGGTCTAAATTTTATCAAACGTCACACCCGCCCCAGCCAGAAAAACACCCAGGGTGGGGTTGTGGAGAAGGAAGCCGCCCTGCACGTTTCCAAGCTGCGCCTGGTGCACAGCGGTCAACCTACCAAGGTCGGCTACAAGACCCTCAAAGACGGGAAAAAGGTACGCATTGCACGTAAAACCGGTGAAATAATTGATGCTTTTTAATAAGGAGTATTAAGTGGTAAAGAAGTCCGCATATAAACCCCGGCTGGTGACCCTGTACGAGACCGAAGTTGTGCCGGAAATGCTGAAAAAATTCGGGTATAAAAACAGCCTGGAAGTTCCCAAACTCGAAAAAATCTGCATCAATATCGGGATCGGCAAAAGCAAGGAGGATCCAACCAGTTTGAAGAAAGCCCAGGAAGACCTGCGCATCATTACTGGTCAGCAACCGGTGGTCACCCGCGCCAAACGCGCCATATCCAATTTTAAAATCCGGGCTGGTGAAGCGATTGGCACGACAGTGACCCTGCGTCGTTTTCACATGTACGAATTTTTGGACCGGCTAATTACCACCGCTTTACCGCGTGTCCGTGACTTTTCCGGCTTGTCGGATAAATCGTTCGATGGACGGGGCAACTATTCACTGGGCTTGAAAGAACAGATCATTTTTCCGGAAATTGATTACGATAAAGTCGATCGGATACGAGGCATGACGATCACCATTTCGACCTCGGCCAAAACCGATGCGGAAGCCTACGAACTCTTAGGGCTGTTTGGCTTCCCGTTCAAGAAGCGCAATCCGTCAAACAAGTCCGTGGTGGAGAAGAACTGATATGGCGAAAAAATCTCTGATCGCAAAAGCCAAACGCACCCCCAAATTCACGACGCGCAAAATCAACCGCTGTGCAGTTTGCGGGCGTCCGCGGGGTTATTACCGGAAATTTGGATTGTGCAGGTTATGTTTTCGGGAATTAGCCCTGAAGGGTGAAATTCCCGGTATCACAAAGGCTAGTTGGTAACACAGGAGTAGAAATTTATGGCGGTAACCGATCCTATAGCCGATTATCTGACTCGCATGCGCAATGCCATCAGCGCTAATCATCGCTGGGTAGATATTCCGGCTTCCAATACCAAGAAAAAAATTTCCCTGATCCTCAAACACGAGAATTATATCAAGGACTTTATCATTATTAAGGACGGCAAGCAGGACCTGATCCGGATTTACCTGAAATATTCGAAAACCGGTCAGACTCTGATTGAGGGTTTAAAGCGAATCAGCAAACCCGGACGGCGTGTCTATGTCGATGCCGAACGGATTCCCCGGGTAGTTGGCGGAATGGGCATTGCGATTTTATCCACCCCTAAAGGCCTTCTGACTGATAAAGTCGCCCGCAAATATCAGGTCGGGGGTGAAGTACTTTGTTATATATGGTAAGTTGGTAAGGAGCATAGAGTGTCACGCATTGGCAGAAAACCGGTTGAAATACCCAAGGGAGTTGCAATCACCCTCCGTGAGCAGGCAATTGCGGTCAAAGGCCCCAAAGGCGAGTTGACCTGGAATATTCCTGCTGAGATAACCGTTAAATCCGAAAATCAGCAAATCGTCGTCAGTCGCCCCAGCGATGACCGCAGTCATAAAGCCCTGCACGGTTTGACGCGCAAGTACATTGCTAACATGATCGAGGGTGTGACTCAGGGTTTCGTGCGCAAGTTAGAAATCGAAGGAGTGGGCTACTCGGCTGAACTGAAAGGTAAAGCGCTGATGATCAATATCGGATTTTCCCATCCGGTGTTAGTCACCCCGCCGCCCGGGATAACCTTCGAAGTACCCAAAGCCCTGAATATCAGCGTGCTGGGTACCGACAAACAGCTGGTGGGGCAGGTTGCCGCTAAAATCCGGTCGATTAGACCACCGGAACCCTATAAAGCCAAAGGTATTCGCTATCAGGGCGAATATATTCGTCGCAAAGCCGGTAAAAAAGTCGGCGTGAAATAAAGGATTTTAACATGAGTGTTACACGTAAACAAAAAGATTCTGCCCGCGCCCGCCGTAAACAGCGAATCAGGAAAAAGGTTTTAGGTACGGCGGAACGTCCGCGGGTAGCAGTTTTCCGCAGCCTGAAACATATTTCGGTGCAGGTGGTGGACGACCGGGCCGGGAAAGCCCTCTTTTCCGTTTCGGATTTGACTCCGGCGGTGCGGGCCAAGATCAAAGCCGGGGCGAAAAAGTTCGATAAGAGTGCGCTGGTCGGTGAATATTTAGCCGAACAAGCCCGTGCTCAGGGTATTCAAAGGGTAGTTTTCGACCGGGGTGGCTATCGCTATCACGGCCGGGTAAAAGCGGTGGCGGAAGCCGCCCGCAAAGCTGGACTGGAATTTTAACGGAGGAATGCGGTTTTGAAAAGAAGTATAGATCCGACGCAACTCGAACTGCTGGAAGAGAAGGTCGTCAAAATCAATCGCGTCGCCAAAGTCGTTACCGGTGGACGGCGCTTTCGTTTCAATGCACTCGTCGCTGTCGGTGATGGCAAAGGGCACGTAGGCATTGGGCTTGGCAAAGCTTTGGAAGTTACCGCCGCGGTTGCCAAGGGCAAGGAAAATGCCAAAAAAAATCTGATCCGGGTGCCGATTATCAACGGAACGATACCCCATGAAATCCAGGCGAAGTATGGAGCCGCCAAAATCATTCTCAAACCGGCTTCACCGGGCACGGGAATCATTGCCGGGGGCGCCATTCGAGCGATCATGGAAGAAGTCGGGGTACGCGACATTCTGTCCAAATCCATTGGTTCGACCAACGCCCATAACGTCGTTAAGGCGACCATGCAGGCCCTGCAGTCCCTGAAAGATCCCTATACTGTCGCCCAGCGTCGCGAAAAAACCTTGCAGGAGATTTTTGGTTCATGACAAAGAAAAAAGTTGCTCAAAGCCTGAAGATCACCCAGGTAAAAAGTGCCATCGGCTACAAAGAAAAAGCCAAGCGCACCTTAGTGGCTCTGGGATTACGCCGGATGCATCAGACGGTGGTTTTGCCGGATAATCCTGCCATTCGCGGTATGATCAATGCCATTCCCTATTTATTGAAAGTCGAAGAGGTCAAGGAATAAGCTATGTATTTAAACGCTCTTACTCCCGCACCAGGTTCTAAAAAGAATACCAAACGCCTCGGGCGAGGCCAGGCTTCCGGAACCGGCGGCACCGCCGGTCGGGGCAATAAAGGGGCCGGCGCCCGGGCTAGTGCGCACCGCAGGTTCTATTTTGAAGGTGGGCAAATGCCCATCTATCGTCACCTGCCTAAGCGCGGGTTCAAGAATCTTTTCCGTGAAAATGTCCAGATCGTCAATCTGGATAACTTGGCCCGTCTACAATTAACGGAAATTGACCTCGATGTCATGGCCGGCTGTGGTCTGATTAAAAAGCTCAATCAACCGGTTAAAGTGTTAGGCCGAGGTGAAATCAACACGCCGGTGCATATCAAGGCGCATGCCTTTAGTGCCACTGCCAAAGCTAAAATTGAAGCCGCCGGGGGAAAGGCTGAAATATTATGAGACAACAATTCCAGAGCATTTTTCGTATTCCAGAATTAAGAAAACGCATTTTCTATTCGATTGCTTTGCTGACCGTATTTCGGTTGGGCGCCCATATTCCGGTGCCCGGGATTGACAGCGAAGTGCTGGGAGCCGCCATCCGGCAGTTTTCGAATACACTTTTTGGACTATACGATTTATTCTCTGGAGGCGCGTTCGCCAAAGCTACGCTATTCGCCCTGGGCATTATGCCCTATATCAGTGCCACGATTATCCTGCAATTGCTGGGCGCGGTTATTCCCTATTTCCAAAAACTACAGAAAGAGGGCGAGGAAGGCCGCAAAAAGCTGACCCAGCTGGGACGTTACGGAACGGTGCTGATCGCCGCCGCCCAATCCTTCAGTGTCGCTCAATTTCTGATGGGTCCCCAGATGTCAGCCCGCATCGGCAACCAGATGTTGCCAGTCGTACCTCATCCCGGTCTCGGTTTTACGCTGATGACTATGCTGACCCTGACTACCGGAACGGTGTTGATTATGTGGATCGGCGAACGTATCACGGAACGCGGAATTGGCAACGGGATCTCGCTCATCATTATGATCGGTATCTTAGCGCGTTTGCCCAATGTTCTGGTCAGCGAAATTTCCCTTATTCGTGAGGAAGTCCGCGGCATTTTTACCGAAGTAATCCTGATTGCGCTAATGGTCGTGATTGTCGGTTTTGTCGTGCTTCTAACCCAGGGCACGCGACGCATCCCGGTTCAGTACGCCAAACGGATTGTGGGACGCAAGGTCTACGGCGGGCAGTCCACGCATATTCCTCTGCGGGTCAACACCGCGGGAGTCATGCCGATCATTTTTGCTCAATCAATTATGTTTATTCCCAGCACCATCGGAGCCTTTTTCCCGAACAGCGAATTCATTCAGGGAATGATGCGCTTTTTCGGCATATATTCGCCGGTCTACTGGGTCATCTATGGGTCATTCATCGTTTTCTTTACCTATTTCTATACCGCCATCGCCTTCAATCCGATTGAAGTCGCCGACAACATGAAAAAATACGGGGGCTTTATCCCTGGCATCCGCCCCGGGAAAAAGACGTCCGAATTCATTGATAATATCCTGACCAAAGTCACCCTGCCGGGTTCGATATTCTTGGCGCTGATTGCGATTTTTCCTTACTTTCTGATGAAAGTCATGGATGTCAACTATGACCTGGCGTCGTTTTTCGGCGGGACGAGTTTGCTGATCATCGTCGGCGTGGCGTTGGATACATTACAACAAATCGAGTCGCATCTTTTAATGCGGCATTACGACGGTTTTTTGAAAAGCGGAAAACTTAGAAGTCGACGTGGCTGATAACCGCATGGTGCATATCCGTACCAACGAAGAGATTGCTCTGATGCAGGAAAGTTGCCGTATCGTCGGCGCAACCCTGAATATGCTCCGGGGCGAAATTCGTCCAGGGGTCAGTACCCGACATCTGAATCAGTTAGCGGAGGAATTCATTCGGGAACAGGGCGGCACACCCGCTTTTAAGGGTTACCGGGATTATCCCGCCAGTATCTGCACCAGCATTAATGAAGAAGTGGTGCATGGTATTCCTTCAGGACGGATATTGGTGGAAGGCGAAATCCTCAGTGTGGATGTCGGAGTCGCTAAAAATGGTTATCTCGGAGATGGCGCCTGCACCTTCGCTGTCGGTGCAATTGATGCTGACAAGCATAAACTAATGCAGGTCACTGAAGAAGCATTGTACGAAGGTATTGCGCAGGCCCGACCGGGCAATCATTTGTCGGACATTGGACACGCAATCCAGCGCCATGTTGAACAGTACGGCTATGGGGTGGTGCGCACATTAGTCGGGCATGGCATCGGACGTGATTTGCACGAACCCCCCGAGGTCCCCAACTATGGCGATCCCGGGCGCGGACCTCTGCTGAAAGCAGGAATGTGTCTGGCCATTGAACCGATGGTCAACGCCGGAACCTATCAGGTACAACTCCAGGACGATGGCTGGACAGTCATAACCGCCGACCGCCTGCCTTCCGCCCACTTTGAACACACGATTGCGATCCGAACCACCGGACCGGAAATATTGACACAGATTGCGTAAGGATACCAGGCATGGTCAAAGAGAAATTAATCAAGGTTGATGGTACGATTAAAGAGAATCTGCCCAATGCTTCTTTCAAGGTGGTTTTGGAGAATGGGCATGAAGTCCTGGCCCATGTTTCCGGTAAAATGCGTATGCATTTCATCAAGATCCTTCCGGGCGACAAAGTTACGCTGGAACTCTCACCCTACGACCTGACCAAAGGACGCATAACCTATCGATATAAATAGAGTGGAAACAAATCTATGAAAGTCAGAACATCAGTCAAGAAAATTTGCGACAAATGCAAAATCATCCGCCGCAAAGGCGTAGTCAGAGTCATTTGCCCAAATCCAAAACACAAACAAAGACAGGGATAACAGTCAGTAGGAGGATAATTTGGCGCGCATAGCCGGTGTAGATTTACCTAACGAGAAAAAAATAAAAATAGCCTTGAGCTACATCTACGGTATTGGTCGTTCCAATGCCCTGGAAATCCTGCAGAAAGCCGGAGTCGATCCCGAACTGCGGGTAAAAGCCCTCACTGAGGAACAGGTACGTGATATTCGCAATATCATCAGCAATGAGTACAAAGTCGAGGGCACACTCCGTACCGAAGTTCAGATGAATATCAAGCGTCTGATGGATGTTGGCAGTTACCGGGGTTTGCGGCATCGGCGGGGATTGCCGGTCCGCGGTCAACGCACTAAGACCAATTCCCGAACCCGCAAAGGTCCGCGTAAAACGGTCGGTCGTAAAAAGGTCAAAGTCGGGAAAAAAGGTTAAAAAATAGGAGAATTCTAAGTTGCCACCTAAAAAAGTAACCGTAAAAAAGAAAAAACGGACAAAAGTCGATCCCGAAGGCATCGCCAACATTAAGGCGACCTTTAACAATACCATTATCTCCCTGACGGATGGCTTCGGCAATGTGGTGTCCTGGGCCTCGGCCGGAACAGCCGGCTTCAAAGGCTCACGAAAGAACACACCGTATGCCGCTCAGCAGGCCGCCAATAAGGCCGCCAAGGAAGCCAAAGACTTGGGTATGATTCGGGTGGAAGTGCGAGTCAAGGGCCCCGGCGCCGGACGCGAAGCCGCCATCCGGGCGATCAGTTTGGCTGGTCTGCAGGTTACTGCGATCAAGGACATCACGCCCATTCCCCACAATGGCTGTCGTCCGCCGAAGCGCAGAAGAGTATAAAATTGGATAATTGGAGAAATATATAAATGGCAAGATATACCGGACCAGTGTGCAAGCTTTGCCGTCGCGAAGGTAAAAAACTGTTTCTGAAAGGCGAGCGCTGCAACACAACCAAATGCTCTTTCGAAACCAAAAGTTACGTGCCGGGTCAGCATGGCCAGACCGGTCATCACCGTCTGTCAAACTACGGTTTACAACTGCGCGAGAAACAGAAAATCAAACGCATCTATGGCATTTATGAAAAGCAATTTCGCAAATATTTCGAAGTTGCCAATTCCCAGAAAGGCATCACCGGCACCAATCTGATGAAACTGTTGGAGCGGCGCCTCGACAACGTGATCTACCGCCTGGGATTCGCCACGTCGCGTAAAATGGCCCGCCAGCTGGTCAGCCACCGACACTTCACAATCAATAATCGAGTTGTCAATATTCCATCCTATCAACTAAAAGCCGGAGATGTGATTCAGGTTCGCGACAGCAGTAAGAAGCTGGCTATCATTCATGAATCCATGAAGCGCATCCGGGGCGATCACGAATTAGCCTGGTTGATTCTGGATAAAGCCAAAATGCAGGGCATTTTTATCCAGGTTCCGGAACGTGACCAAATGGGACTGGATGTAAACGAACAGCTGGTTGTTGAACTATATTCTAAATGAGGAGGCCTATCATGACTAATCACGAACAAATTTTAGCCCGTGTTGTACGTGACGAATCTTCGACCGACACGCATGGCATTTATTTCATTCAGCCACTGGAAAGAGGCTATGGTATCACCATCGGCAATGCCCTGCGCCGGGTTTTGCTGACTTCGATTCCCGGTGCGGCAGTCTCCTCGATTAAGATCGAAGGAGTTCTGCATGAATTCTCGACCATTGAGGGCGTTCGGGAAGACGTCGCGGACATTATCCTGAATCTGAAACAAGTGCGCTTCAAACTCCGGGATCCCAAACCCGATAAAGTTACTCTGCAAATCAAGGGCCCGGCTGAATTATTGGCTGGCGAAATCGGTAAAAATAACACCCAGTTTACCGTGCTCAATCCGGATTTGCCCATCTGCTCGCTCAATGAAAAGGCCGAATTAAACATGGAGATCAAGATCAGCCGTGGTACGGGTTGGGTGCCAGCTGAAAAGAACCGCGTGGCGGATTATCCGATCGGTACCATTTTTGTCGACTCGATTTTTTCACCTGTCAAGAATGTCTCCTACAAGGTAGAAAATGTTCCCGGAACGGCGAAGGAAGTACTCGAGAAATTGATCCTGGACATTACCACTGACGGTAGCCTGACTCCGGATGAGGCTCTGGATACCGCCGCTACCATTCTGCGTGATTTCTTTGGTCTGTTCTCACGGTTGGAATCCAAGCCGCATGAATTATCCCGCGAATACCCCAGCGAAGACATCCTGAAAGTCCGCAATCTGCTCCGTAAAAGTGTGGACGAGATGGAGTTATCCGTCCGTTCCTATAATTGCTTAAAAGCCAATAATATCCGTACCATTGCCGACCTGGTTGCCAAAGATGAGGCGGATATGTTAAAGTTCAAAAACTTCGGTCGTAAGTCCCTGAATGAACTGATGGCCAAGTTGAAAAGTATGGGATTGGAATTCGGGATGGAAGTCGAAAAATATCTGGTCGAAAAGGAAGAATAAGCTGAAAAGGAGTTCATAGCAATGCGCCATCAGAAACGTGTCGCCAAACTCGGTTTACCAGCCAGTCATCGGAAGGCGGTCATCCTAAACTTAGTCAAAGCCCTCCTGACTAACGGAAAAATCCGCACTACCGATGCCCGTGCCAAGGAACTGCGGCGAGTAGTCGAAAGGCTGATAACCTACGCCAAACGCGGCACCGTGCATCACCGGCGGTTAGCATTTAAACAGGTTCACGACCGCACGCTCGTCAAAAAATTATTCGAACATATCGCACCGCAGTACGCCAGTCGTAACGGTGGTTACACCCGCCTTACCAAATTAGGTTATCGGGACAATGATAATGCCGCGATCTCGCTGATCGAATTCGTGGACTACCGCCAGTCGGAAGAGGAAAAGAAAGCCGCTGAACAGCGCGAAGCCCGCAAAGTTGCCAAGGCGAAAAAAGCCGAAGCTGCCGCCAAAGCCGCAGAGGCCGAGACTGCCGGAGCAGCTAGTGAAGAAGAGCATCTCCCTCCGAAAAAGGCGCCCCAGACCAAACAGACCAAAGCAGCTGACGGAGAGCGCAAAGCGGATTAACCACCCGACAGTGCCATATTTTAATCTAAGCAATGGTATCAGGGCAGTGATTTTAACTGCCCTGTTCATTTTTAGTCCGGAAATAAATACCCAGGCTCAGCAAAAACTCGGGTTATGGGTCGTGCGCGACCAGCTGGCTAATCGGAACAAGATTGACACGTTTATTGATTTTGCCGCTCAGAACCGCATCTCAGAATTGTTTGTCCAGATTCGCGGTCGCGGTGACGCCTTTTATTTTTCCGATTTGGTAGCACCTTCTGAAAACATGACCGAATCCAGCTGGGATCCGCTGACCTATACTCTGGACAAAGCCCATGCGAAAAACCTGCGCGTCCACGTCTGGCTGAACGCTTTTCTGCTCTGGTCAGCGGAGCAAAGACCGCAGGATCACCGGCATCTGCTGTACCAGCATCCCGACTGGTGTGCCGTTGATGCCGACGGAGTCAAAGACATACAAAAACAGCCCGCCGATTTTAGGAGAAATGGAACCGAAGGCATCTACCTTTCACCTCTGGTACCGCAGGTGCGGGAATATCTCCTGTCCGTCATACGGGAAATTCTTACCAAGTATCCGATTGACGGAGTGCACCTGGATTATGTCCGCTATGCCAAGGATTGCTATGACTATAATCCCATTGGACGCAAACTCTTCCGCGATCGGTATGGCGTCGACCCGCTGTTGTTGACGATTTCCGACAAATCACTTTTCAAGGGCTGGGAGCTGGGCAATCTTGAAACCCTCCAGGAGCAATGGAGTGCGTTCAGGAGGGAAGCCGTGTCCGATTTTATCCAGGCTTGTGCGGGATTAATCGATACTCAGACGCGTCCCATTCTGCTGAGTGCGGCGGTCAAACCCGATCCCGGCGAGGCTCGCCAGTATTTTTTCCAGGACTGGGAACACTGGCTCAGACAAGGCTGGCTCGACTTTGCGGTTTTGATGAACTACTACCGCGGCACGGAACAGTTCGAAAATGTCCTGAAAAAAATCAGTCCCCAAATCCAGAAAGAACGACTCTGGGTTGGCATCGGAGTCTATAATTTGAACAAATACGACGCCCTGTCGCGGATATTAGTGACCTTAAATAATCAATTTGGCAATTTGGTTTTCTTTTCTTATGACACTTTCCAGAGAAATCCCGATTATTTTCCAGTACTCCAAAAAGCCCTGCTAATCAATCACTGACCTTTTGACTCCGATCCGATGCACAGGATCCTATACCAGACTTAGTCGTACTTAGAAAAACCGGCACAAATGCTTGGTGTAAATGGCCTGCTGTAGCGGGCAAAAAAGTTGAAAATATTTTTCTTGACTTTCCGAAAAAATGTGTAAATTCACCGCCGTAAAAAAATGAAGATTGCAATTACTTACAGCACAAAAAACGGACTGCGAAAGGAGTTTGGTAAGCGCTTCGCCGGCGAACTTGACGACGAAGACATCCCTCCCGACCTTTTCGCCGAGGGTGATGACCCCCGGACGATCAATGCCATCAGTACTGCCCTTGTTAGTTTGAACCACAGCGTGGTGGCTTTTGAAGGTGATGATGATGTTGCCGTTAAACTGGAACAAGCCCGACCGGATTTGGTATTCAATGTCACCGAAGGTCTTTTCGGTGACTGGCGGGAATCTTATGTCCCCCTGATTTGTGAACGACTCGGATTGCCCTACACCGGCTCCGATCCTTTGACCCTTGCGATTTGTCTCAACAAAGCCCGCTGCAAGGAGATTCTCAGCTACTATCGCATTCCGACGCCGGCTTTTCGGGTCATCTATCCTGATGCTAATGGTTTCGATCCGGAATTTTCCTATCCGGCGATAGTCAAACCTTTAGCCGAGGGCAGTAGTAAGGGAATATTCGACCGTTCCGTGGTTTATACCGCGGCTCAAGCCCAGGCGCTGATCAGGGAAAATTTTACCAAGTACGATCATGAACCGGTCATGATGGAAGAGTTCCTGACCGGCCAGGAATTTACGGTTGCCGTTATTGGCAACGGCTCCACAATGGAAGTACTGCCGATCGTCGCGATGGATTACAGCCAGTTGCCGGCGGATGCTCATCCGATCTATTCTTACGAAGCCAAATGGGTTTGGGATCGCCCGGAAAAGCCATTGCACATTTTTCAGTGCCCGGCCCCCATCGGCGCGGAACTAAAGCAGGCGATCGAAACCACCGTCAGGCGCACCTGTCAGGTTTTAAGAATCCGCGACTGGTGTCGGTTGGACTTGCGGCTCGATGCAGCAGGCGTACCGAATATTTTAGAATTGAATCCTCTGCCCGGCATTCTGCCGGATCCGGCAGATAATTCCTGTTTTCCCAAGGCCGCGCGGACGGCCGGCTATGATTATGCGACAATGCTAAGCAAAGTTATTGAGTCCGCCGCTCTGAGGTGCAGTTTGAAGATATGACTACTCCGCAGGAAAAATTGAAAATCCTGGTAGTCTTCAACTACTTCAAACCGCTCGCCGCGCCTGACATTGACTCGATCTCCGAAGCTGCCGTGGAAAACGAGGCGCTGGCTATTCGACAGGCCTTGTTAAACGTCGGGCATATAGCCGAATTGTATCCGATTAATGACCTGATGAGCGCCATCGAATACATCAAGGTTTTTCAGCCCGATGTCATTTTCAACCTCTGCGAAGGATTTCGGAACACCTCTACCCACGAAATGAACGTCGCCGGTTTATGGGAACTGATGGAAATCCCTTATACCGGCAATACGCCGTTGACCCTCGGTTTGGCCCAGAACAAGGTGCTCACCAAGCGCATCTTGCACACCCACGGCCTGCTGACTCCGGAATATGAAGTCTACGATGGTGTTCCGGAACAATGTGAGCTGGAATATCCTCTAATCGCCAAGCCCTCGCATGAAGATGGCAGTCTCGGTATCACCCAAGACTCGATCATTCATGATTTTGAGGATTTGCAGAAAACTGTCTGTGATTTATTAGAAAAATACGATCAGCCAATTTTGGTAGAAAAATTCATCGCCGGACGGGAATTTAATATTGCCGTTTTAGGCAATGATGAACCGCAGGTTTTACCGCCCTCCGAAATTAGTTTCAAACGAATTAAAAAGTATTATCCCATAACCAGCTATGAAGCCAAATGGCTGAATGATCATCCACTTTATAAACAGACACCCCCGATTTGCCCCGCCAAAATACCAGTCGGTTTGCATCAGCGTCTGAGCGACCTCGGCCTGCGTGTTTATCGCCTGCTGATGGGTCGCGATTACGGACGGATTGATGTCCGTATGGATGAAAATGAAAATTTATTCATCCTGGAGTACAATCCCAATCCTGATATATCTCCAGACTCCGGTTTTATTCGCGCCCTGAAAGCGGCCGGAATGGATTACGAGTATTTCGCGGATTTCTTGGTTCACGAGGCCTTAACACGGAAGACTCATGTACACAATACGTAACATTTTAGCCAAAGATCGTCCGGCAATCCTGAAAATCATCGAAGCCACCAAAATGTTCAGTGACGCGGAAATAGCGGTGGCGACGGAGTTGATTGACATTGTGCTCAAGCGTCCGGATCAGAAGGATTATCTAATCTATGTCAGCGTCAATGCTGAAGACGCAGTCTGCGGCTATATCTGCATCGGTCCCACACCGGCAACCGAGGGCACTTTTGACTTTTACTGGATGGCCATCGAACCCAGTTTGCAGGGTCAGGGGTTGGGCCAAGCCTTACTGCACCATGCCGAGCAATACGTCCGTTCCTGCCACGGTCGCTTGATCATCATCGAAACCTCGTCGCAGGACAAGTATTACCTCACCCGTAAGTTTTATTTAAAAAACAACTACAGTGTCATCGCCCAGATTAAGGATTTTTACCGGCTCGGTGATGATCGCCTGATTTATGTCAAATATTTGAATCAATAATCCTATAAAGGAGAATGTCGTCACCATGGAAAAATGGCGCAAATTAAGTAAACAGAGCCTGACAACGGTCGGACAAATTGCCCAGGCCTTGCATGTTCCGCCGGAAGAGCTCGCGGGATTGGATAAAATGTTTCTGGTCAAGATCAATCCCTATTACTTATCGCTGATCAAGGCTAAAGGCGATCCGCTGTATCGCCAGGTCGTACCCGATAAAGCCGAGTTGCAGGATGATGAATTGCTTGCGGATCCCCTCCAGGAAGATCAGGATTCGCCGGTACGCAGTATCGTGCATCGCTATCCGGATCGCTGTCTGTTTCTCGTATCCCATGAGTGTGCCGCCTATTGTCGCTTCTGCACCCGGAAACGCAAAGTCGGCAATCCGGAAAAAATCAGCGCCGCGCACATTGAAGAAGGGTTACAATATATCCGCACTCATCCGGAAATTCGCGATGTCATCGTATCCGGCGGTGATCCGCTGATGCTGTCGGACCGCGCAATCGAGTACATCCTGGCCAGTCTGCGCAAAATATCCCATGTCGAAATCATCCGTATCGGTTCGCGTGTGCCCTGCTTTTTACCCCAGAGAATCACCACCAGACTGGTGCGAATTCTGCGCAAATATCACCCGCTCTACATGAATGTGCATTTTAATCATCCCGATGAACTGACTGCGGAAGCCATCAGCGCGCTGGGTAAACTCGCTGACGCCGGCATTCCTTTGGGCAACCAGACGGTCCTACTTAAAGGCATCAACGATACGCCTGAGGTCATGAAAAAGCTCATGCAAAAATTACTGATTGCGCGTGTAAAACCATATTACATCTACCAGACCGATTTGGTATTTGGAACCGAACATTTCCGAACCCGGGTCGAGAAAGGATTGGAGCTCATCAAAGCCCTGCGCGGCTGGACCTCCGGGCTGGCAATTCCGCATTTTGTGATTGATGCGCCGGGCGGGGGCGGTAAAATCCCGCTGCTACCGGAATACGTCAAGAAAATCAGTGACGATGAAATCGTCATGCAAAATTACCAGGGTAAAACCTATCGCTATCGGCAGGTCGGTGCCAAGAATCGCAAGAAAGCTCCTGTCAAAAAGGTAATGAGCGAAATCTTCGCCACCGAACCCGATTTGCATATGAATTAAAGCCCGCGCTTTTCGCACGGGTTCGATTTTAAACAGTCCGGATTCCCGTAATTCCGGACTAAACCTTGAAACCCTACTACTGCCCGGGAGTTGGCAGGGAGCTCTCTATTGGATATCGGGTATTGCATAACACAAATTAATTATTAAATTCAATACCCGGAATTGGGATTTTTCAAATGGTAGTTAATGGGGTAAAAGTATGCCGTTACTGGAAGTATGTCTGGTAGATGATAGACCGATGACAGGCTATTTAAGTGCCGTGCTGAAAAAGCCGGACGCGATCGTGTGGTTACGCACTCCAGCCCAGAAACAGGTCGTGTCCATGATCGAAAGCGCCCTGTCCAATCAGATGACGGTATCCTTCGAAAGCCGGGAAATTCGCCCGATAGACCTGGAAGGCTTTCATCAGCAGTGCGAGAAAATTCTGAAAGACTATCCCGAGCACGAAGTCCAGCTCAATGTCAGCGGCGGTACCCGTCTGCAGGCTCTCATCGCCAGTGAAATTTTCAAAGCCGCCGGTAAAAAGGTGATCGCTCTGGACTGCGACCATAACCGGTTGATTGACATCAGCACCGGTGAGTACAAGACGTTTCAGTTCAACCTGACCGTCAATGAGTACATTGCCTTGCACGGTATCAAGATGGAATCGGGGACTCGCTTCGACCCGGAAATCGGCAAACGCAGTAACCTGACCTTTTACATCGGAAATAACTTGGAACGCACGGTTCCGTTCATCGAGAAGTGTCGCGCGGAGTGGAACGCTCTCTCCGATCCCCGACCGGAGGTACATTGGAAACTCGAACATGGCGGGCACCGCTTCAATGTCAGTTATGAGCCTGAAGGTAAACGCTGGCATTTCCGCTGGGGGTTAGCGGAAAACCTGAAGAATATCGAAATTCACGATGACCCCGGCGAGTACTTTCTCAATGGCGGCTGGTTGAGGGAGCTGGTCTTTTTACGTCTGCATCGCAGTCAGTACGACGATGTGCGGCTGAATATCAAACTTTCCCGCGACTCCTTACCGGAACAATCGCGGGCGGAATCCTTGTTGGACATCGCCATGATGCGGGGGTGCCAGTGCTTTGTATTTCAGTGCTTTTCCTACCCGGTTACCAAGGAATCTTTTTTTGAGTTGCAGGCTGTCAGTGAGACGGTCAGGCTCCTGAATGCACGTGGCTATATTTTCATGTCCCATTACCCGCATCGCGGGTTTACCGAACGGGCGCGGAGCTCCGGACTCGAACTGCTTACCGGTCACAAAATCACCAATTTCTCCATTTAAACTGATTACTCAGCAGGATGCTCGCCCAGGATGCAGGTGATTGAAAAGTCCGGTGATGATTTTTCAATGGATATCGATTTTCGATCACGCAAAAGCGATACAGGTCGCACCGGCGAGAATGATCAGCCCGCCTGTTAGACGGTGACGGATGTCGCTTTCCCCGAACCATAGCCAGCCGTACAGAATCGCAAAAATCAGGCTGAGCCGTTTAATCGAGATCATATAAGCAACAGGAATGCGATTGATGGCAGTAAAATGGCAGACTGCCATCAAACCCATTGTCAAACCAATACGTAAATAGCTACCAGGGTGAGCGATCAGCGTGCGCATTTTCCATTGCCCACTCCGGAGGGCAAAGGGGGTCAACCCCGCCGCTAACAGCAGAAAATAAACCGCGGTAAAGAACAGCGGGGAAGAATGCTGGATCGCGAGCTTGCCCAGCGTGGCGGTCACCGCATAACACAATGCTACGATCAACATGTACAGTGAACCTTTGTTTTTAAAAACCGCCAACCACGGCTGCAACCAGCCTTCACGAATACGACCGATCTGCAGTAAGTATGTCCCAAGCGCTACCAGTACCACACCCACAATACCGATGGCGCTGAGGTTTTCGCCCAACACTACGCTTGGAATAATCAGCAGAAACAGCGGCGTTAATCCCAAGTAGGGAATTGTCAGCGATAGCGGTGCGATCTGCAGTGCCCGCATGTAGAGAAAAGTCGTCAGCATGTCCAGCAGTACGCAGGCACCTAGCGCCAGCCAGAATATCGTATCCAGTGCCGGGATTTCGATGAAAAAAAACAGGGGCAGGAGTAATGGCAGGGCATACGCCTCGCGCACCCAGGCGATGCCGATCGCTGAGGTTCGTGCGCTTTCCTTTTTGGAAAAGGCATCTGCGGTCGCCATCAGCAAACCGGATAACAATGCAATGCAATACCACATCGGTTTGGATTCTCCGTTTTCGCCGCAAATTTAAAGGCGGACCCGCGAAGTGCCAAAACATTCCTGCGTAGTCGTACAGCCGAAATTATAGCAACCAATTGATTTTCACCTTCCAAAGATGTAAAATTGACTCGGTAATACTGAAGGTATACGATGAGCGAAGTAATCAGCAATTCCCAGGCACAGAAAGAACTGCTCAAACACATGATCCGCCAACTGCATGACGGCGGTGCCCCAGCGTTTGTACGTCAGCAATTGACCAGCGCCCTGAAATCGGTTCCCTACTCGATGGTGGTCGAAGCCGAGCAGGAACTCATCAACGAAGGTCTGCCGACTGAGGAAGTGCTCAAACTGTGCGATATTCACACGCAAGTGCTGGACGGCAAGATTGACCAAGCCGGAGCGAAGCCGATTCCAGCCGGTCACCCATTGGAAGTAATGCGACAGGAAAACGCCGCTCTCGTTAGGGTAGTCGAGGAATTTCAGGCACTCGCTCGGCAACTTCCGCAGATCGCAACCGATGCGCTGCCCGGCTATTTCGAATCCCTCAAGGCGATTTTTCAGCGCTTGCCCGAAGTCGATAAACACTATCGCCGCAAAGAATATTTGCTGTTTCCCTATTTAGAGAAAAAGGATATCACCGGTCCGCCCAAAGTCATGTGGGGTAAACACGACGAGACCCGCAGACTATTAAAAGTGGCCGGCG
>Ga0209610_1000117_pt1 | contig 39117 bp, 37 predicted proteins | sample LakKivw275mmetaG_FD_184137 | JGI IMG/M metagenome (GOLD analysis project Ga0209610, IMG submission 184137) | Anoxic lake water microbial communities from Lake Kivu, Rwanda to study Microbial Dark Matter (Phase II) - Lake Kivu water 275m metaG... | ecosystem: Environmental > Aquatic > Freshwater...
TTTTATGTTCCATATTCTACCTCCTTTTAATTAAGATGAGATATTTTTTCTTTACCATTAACCAACTAATCTTCAGTTACTCTTTTTAATTTTACACCATTTTTGCCTTTTTTTTCAAGTATTTGTAAGCTTTACATACATTAGAGACTGGTTATAACATTTTATTAGAAAATCAACTGGTGTCAAATTGTTAAAACTTTCATGAGGTCTTTCTGTGTTATACCACAAAAGATAGTCTATAATGCATCAAACATTTGAACAATTGAGCAAGGAGGTAGATTTATATCTAATCCACCTTTGATTTTCAAATTCGGGGGATATGCATACATCAAGAGCAAAAATAACTACATTGTAAGAACTTTTTATACACTAAAATTGTACGAACATCTACGCAAAAAATTTACAAAAATGATTTCCTACATAATTTAGGTAAAGTAACTAAGTAATAATAAGACAACCAAATAATGTTTTGTGTTAAAAATTAAACGAGGCATGCAGATAATTGAGTTTAAATTTAACCTTTTCGCATTATTTTTTTTCAAAGCGCTCAAAATAACCTATCAAGTTTCCATTTGAGTCACGAACAGAGCGGACAAAAGTTTTTACAGAAGAAGTGCTTTTAAGTTCTGTCTCTTCCTCACCGTTTTTCAACCGTTCATAAGCTTCGAGAATTGTTTTTTTCGAGTTCTCATTGTGGCAGTCAAAAATCGATTTACCAATCAGGGATTTTCCACCTCTATCCTTATAGTTCTCTAGAGCTCTTATGTTCATGAATACAATCTTATGGTTTGTATCCACCAAAACAATTTCCTCATCGATGCTGTTAAGTAACGAAACAAGGGTTTCTAAATTTATCATTTTGCCTCCCACATATCTATTAAGAATATATTTTATCAAAGAACAGAATATTCAAAAAAGTTTGAGTTGAGCCACATAAAAATATATTTGAAAAAAATGCAAACTATTTAACAAAATTGTTGATTTTGGTATACTTAAAATGAAATTCATAATTGCCATGTTCAGGAAATAATATAATAAGGAGGTAAGGAATGATTAAAATTGTAACAGATTCAACAGCTTATTTGGAAGAAAATTTTATAAAAGAAAACGATATAAAAGTTGTCCCTCTGAAAGTTTCGTTTGGAGAAAAACATTTTATAGAAGGGGTGGACATTACAACAAATGAATTCTACGAACTTTTAGCAAAAAGTGAAACTTTGCCTAAAACATCTCAGCCATCTGTACAGGATTTTATAGATACATACAAACCAATTCTGGAAAAAGACAACCATATTATCTCTGTACATATCTCTGGGGAATTAAGTGGTACTGTTAACGCAGCAAATCTTGCTAAAAAGGCGCTAAACACCGAAAAAATTCATATAGTAGATTCACTGTCCACTGGAATCATTCTTCAATTCCTAATAGAAAAGGCTCTTGAATTGATAAAACACGGAGAGGGTTTTAGAAATTTATGCTCATCTGTAAATGCACAGGTTAAAAAAATGCTATCCAGGTTTATACTGGATGATTTAAATTACATGCTAAAGGGAGGAAGGCTGAACAAGGCAGAAGTGTTAATAGGATCTATTCTTCATATTAGACCCGTCGTTTCCTTCACAAATGGAAAATCAAAAGTTGAGGGCATCTCCAGGACATGGAAAGAAGCTAAAACAAAACTGTTAGCTTACGCTGAAAAAGTTAACAGAGATTTGAGCATCGAAAAGGTTGGAGTACATTGTGGAGCGAATATTGAAGAAGGTGTAGAGTTTAAAAAAAGGATTGAAGAGATTTTAAAAATATCCGCAATAATGAGACAAGTAGGCAGTGTCCTTGGAACGTACGGAGGACCAAAATGGCTAGGATTAGGAATACAAACTAAGTAATATTTCTAAATTGCAGTATATAAAAAGGCATTTAAAAATACATATTGGGATATAAGAAAAAGGCGAGAGAAATCATTCCCAGTAGACCATGCATGTAGAGCAATATTAAGTAACTCAATTTTAATAAAGATTTCTTAAATCAACTGCCACTGTCGACCTTTGCGGCCCTTCAAAAAAACTCAAATGATTTTAACACAAGTTTTGCAAAACACAAATCAAGATTAAACAGCATATTTGTAAAACTATTTAAATATGCTATCATTATAATAAAGGAGATGAGATAACATATAGAAAGCTTAGAGCAATATTATTGTTTAATAGATTCTGGATATTTTAACTTAACTTATAAATTTGTTGCTGAAAATAAAAAGATCATTGAAGAGGGAATGACTTATAAAGACTTAGCGAAAGAGGGTATTTTTTCTAATTCGATAGAAAAAGAGCTGATTTATGCTACTAAAAATGTTGCAAGTAACATAAAAAACCTCACTCAAATACCTAAAATCAGGAGAAATATATGAAGAAATTTAGAATACATAGAAATAAGCTCTTTATCACAAAGTTTAAAACAAAAAGTCGTAACTTTTTTTCAAGAAAAAAATTCTTTATAATAATTCTTTACTTTATCATGTTTGCAATTGCTTTTGGCTTTGCTTTTTACAGTTTTTTCCCAACCAGAATAACTGACATACAGGTTGGAAGTATAGCTCAAGAAAATATAATAGCTAAAAGAACTATATCTTTTATCGATGTAAACAAGACAAATGAACTAAGAGAAAAAATTGCTGAATCTGTATCACCAGTTTATAGGTTTGATACAAAAAAACAGCAAAATGTATCCAGTAATATTGATAAATTTTTCTCCGATCTTATTAGCACTATTTCACTTAACGTAAACGATGAAGAAAAGAAAACATTGCTTGATAACCTGTTAGGAAATAATTCAAAATACACAGCATTGTTATTAAAAGAAAATGTAGAAAATATTAATAAGTTAAAGAGCTACATTGATGCATTGATTTATAGACTTATGATAACAGGAGTAAGAAGTGACGAACTTTCACAGGCAATAAAAATTGGCAACGACGAGATAAAGAGCTCCACGTTTAATGAAGACGAAAAAAGCTTCCTCGTCTATGTTCTTGGCAGCTTTTTACAACCGAATTTAATTTACGACAGTACCGCTTCTGAAAATGCAAAAGAAGAAGCTATGAAGTCCGTTCCCCCGGTTAGAATCACAATACAGGAGGGAAGCATAGTCATTAATAAGGGCGATAAGATTACTCAGGACAACCTCGAAATCTTACAAGCCCTGGGACTTGTAAGAAGCAAAGATGCCTGGAAACCTATGTTGAATATAATCTTCTTAATACTCATTTCTATTGCTGTATCTTATCTTGCAATCACAAAATCAGCAACAATTAATGACAAAAATCTAATAAAGAAAACGTCCGAATTTCTAATAACTTTCGTGATTACATATTTATTTGCCTTTTTTATAAGAGGCATCTCTTACTACCTTATACCAGTTCCTTTGTTTGCAATGATTTTGTTTGAATTTACAGATTTTCCTACCACATTGGCTCTATCCATAACTCTTCTTATGACTATATCAATTACTACAAATATCTCAGCAACTCTGACATTAACAATGCTTCTAAGCATAATAATTTACCTGATTGCCTTAAGAAAAACATCACAAATTTCAAGCTTTATTTATGCCGGAATAACTGGAGGAGCTGTTTTTTCAGTAGCCACGATTCTTGTAAACCTTTCTTCAAAGGAAACTCTAAGCTCGAGTCTTATAAACTCATTTTTCAGCTTTATAAACTTCTTTATATCAACAATAATTGCAATAGGTTTTGTATATATTTTAGAACACGCCTTCAATGAAGTAACAGCAATAAGACTACTCGAGTTAAGCGATACTAAGAACCCGCTTCTTAAAGAATTGTTGCTAAAAGCTCCTGGAACTTATCAACATAGTATGATGGTCGCAAATCTTGCCAGTAACGCTGCTGAGGCAATAAGTGCAAATGCTTTACTCACCAAAGTAGGTACCTACTATCATGATATAGGTAAAATGGTGCATCCTTATTACTTTACAGAAAACCAACAGACAATACCAAATATTCACAACAACCTTTCACCTAACCTCAGCAAAACCGTAATTATAAATCATATAAAAGATGGAGAGCAAATAGCAAGACAATATAAATTACCTGATGAAATAATTAAATTTATCATCACACACCATGGGAGAACTGTAGTAACATATTTTTATCATAAAGCAAAGGAAAAAAATGCAAATATAAGTAAAGAAGATTTTCGTTATCCTGGACCCCTTCCTGAAAGCAAAGAGACGGCAATATTGATGCTTGCAGATGCAGTTGAAGCTGCCTCACATAGTGTTGAAGATATTGATTATGGGAAGATTGAGGATTTAGTGAATACCATAATCGACGACAGAGTGTCTGATGGCGAATTAGACGAGTCAGCAATTACATTTCTAGAACTAAAGATAATAAAAGAATCTTTTGTGAAGAACCTAATATCAATGTATCACAGGCGAGAAAAATATCCAGATGAAAAAGAAAATAAGAGTTAATATTTCTAACAAAACAAAAAAATATAAAATCATAAGAAAAAGGCTTCTAGAATTTACAAAAAATCTTATTAAAACTTTAAAAATAGAAGACGATGTTGATTTAAGTATTGCATTTGTTGGTGCCGAAACCATTAATAAAATCAACAAAAAATTCAGAAATGTCGACCAACCAACTAATGTCATATCATTTAATCTTTATGAAGCAAGAGACTCGTTATATAATGCTTTGGCAGGAGAAATCATAATATGTCCTTATATAGCTGAACTCGAAGCAAAAAAGGATTCGAACAACTTCCATGATTATATCGAGTTCTTAATGATACATGGTTTACTCCATATAATTGGATATGACCACAATACAAAAACAAACAGAACAAAAATGGAAAATCTTGAAGAAAAAATATTCAAAAATACGGAAGTTAAAAAATTTATCTTAAAAGAGGTGCTTTAAATAATGGTATTAAATGAACTACCTTTCTTAATTCCTCTGCTGTTAATATTATTAGTACTCTCGGCAGTTTTTACTTCATTTGAATCGGCTATATTCAACGCTTCTTACATCAAGCTCGAATCGCTATCCAAAAAATCTAATTTAGCAAAAAAAATCCTTGAATTAAAGAAAAAAACTGGCAATGTAATAAGTACAATCGTATTAGGAAATAATTTTGTAAATATACTTTTCTCAGCAATTATTACCTATCTTGCAATAAAAATAGCAGAAAGCCAAAATGCTTCACAATCTCTCGCAATAATTATTGCAACAATAGTAACAACTTTAATCGTTGTTTTGTTTGGAGAGACAATCCCAAAAAACATCGGTACACATTTGCCAGAAAAAGCCTCAATGAGGCTATACTACCCATTTATGCTATTCTGGTTTCTATTTTATCCACTCTCAATAATTCTTTCACATATTACAAATGCCATTCTTAAACTTTTCCGCATAAAAATTGGGAACAAAAGAATTTTCGAGACACAGGAAGAAATGCTATCAATGCTCCAAATTGGAAAAGAAGAAGGACTAATAGAAAAAACAGAACAAAAAATGCTTTTCAGTATATTTGAATTTGGAGATACTTTAGTTAGGGAAGTGATGACCCCAAGAGTCGACATAGTGTCGCTATCAGTCGAATCAAACCTCGAGGATGTACTTAAATGCATAACAAACAGCAATCACTCAAGAATACCAATTTATGAAAAAAATATTGATAACATCGTAGGCATTTTGTACATTAAAGACCTGTTTAAGATATTTTCAATAAAAAGTGAAAAAACTCTTAATTTAAGAAGCATATTAAGAAATGCATATTTTGTTCCCGAGACTAAGAGAGTTGATGAGTTGTTCAACGAAATGCAGAAAAATAAAACCCAAATTGCAATGGTTTTTGATGAGTATGGTGGTCTTTCGGGTCTTGTAAGTTTAGAAGACATACTTGAGGAAATTGTTGGTGAAATACAGGATGAATATGAAGTAGAAGAAAAAAGTTTTCAGAAAATTGGAGAAAATGCATATTTAATTTCCGGAGCACTGGAAGTAGAAGAATTCAATGAGCATTTCAACGCCAACTTTTCAAATGAAGAGGCAACCACAATTGGTGGCATAATACTTGAAAAACTTGGAAGGCTACCAAATCCAGGAGAAGAAGTAAATATTGATAAGTTTAAATTTATAATAAGTAAGATAAGAAATAGAAGAATTGTTCAGGTTAAGGTAATTATAAAGTCCGGGGAGGTAAGAAATGAAAAAAGAGCTAATTAAAGAAGCAAAAAAAGCAAGAGAAAGAGCATATGCACCTTATTCAAAATTTAAAGTTGGGGCAGCAATTCTTACTAAAAGTAGAAAAATTTTTACAGGAGTCAATATTGAGAATTCAAGCTATGGGGCAAGTGTTTGTGCGGAAAGAGTTGCGGTCTTTAATGCAATAAATTCAGGTGATCCAGAAATTGTAGAAATCGCAGTCGTTACTGATAAAAAAGAACCGGCTATGCCTTGTGGCATATGCAGACAGGTTCTTAAGGAGTTCTCGAAAAACTTAAAAATTTATGCTGCTAATTTGGAAGGAAGAGTTATTGAAACAACATTAGATGAAATACTTCCAATGGCTTTCACCAAGAAAGATTTAAAAAACAAAAAATAAAAAGAAAATCATGAGAGAAATAATCCTTGTAGCAAACTGGAAAATGTACAAAACCATAAGCGAAGGTTTAGAGTTTATTGAATGCCTGAAACAAAAAATCAAAGGTAAGCCGAAAGTAATTATATGCTCACCTTTCACGGCTTTAAGCAATATTAAAGAAGCTTTGAAAGATAACGGATTAGAACTAGGCGCCCAGAACCTATTCTATGAAAGCGAGGGAGCATTTACCGGCGAAATTTCTCCAGTAATGTTAAAAGACGCTGGAGCAAAATATGTAATAATAGGGCACTCGGAAAGAAGATGCATTTTTCATGAAACAAACGACTTTATAAATAAGAAGGTCATTGCAGCAATTGAAAATAACATTAGACCAATATTCTGTGTTGGCGAAAAAATTGAAGATAGAAGGTCAGATCTAACAGAAATGATAATTAGAAAACAAATATTAGAAGGGCTGGAAAATATCAATAAAGACAACCTTGAAAATATTATAATTGCATATGAACCAGTTTGGGCAATAGGTACTGGGTTGAACGCAAAGCCAGAAGAGGCATCGGAAGTCCATCGATTTATTAGAAACACCCTCAATGAAACATATAATAATAAAATAGGAGAAAACATAACAATATTGTATGGCGGGAGTATAAAAGAAGATAATATTGAAGGTCTTGGAAAAATGGAAGAAATCGATGGTGGGCTTGTGGGTGGGGCAAGTCTAAACTGTAACGTTTTCAGCTCTATATGGAGTAAATTAAAAACTTCAAAGAGTATTTAAAATATAAACAATGAAAGATTCGTCAATAATTTCGAAAAAGAACGAAATATCAGATAAAAGAAATCTTTGACGGCAAAATGAAAAACCTCGAAATAGAAAAAGAAGAACCAATAAGAATAATGAGGAAAAGAGTGAAAAAAAAATGATAGACTATATTCTAAAGGAACTTCAAACTGACGAAAACTATCATGGACAATTCGTTAAAACTTTTGAAATTAAAAGTGAATTTCCTTCTCTTTCAGAAATACCAGAAGAATTAAGTTCTTCAATTAAAAATTACTTGATAAAGAAGAAAATACATAAACTCTATCCACATCAGATCGAAGCAATAAAGCATATACAGAGCGGCAAAAACATAATAATTACTACTTCTACCTCTTCAGGAAAAACTCTCGCGTTCAATATACCAATAATTGATTATTTATCGAAAAAATCAAAGTCCTCAGCACTTTATATTTATCCAACAAAAGCTCTGACTCAGGATCAATTTGAAAAAATTACTGAAATAATAGGGGAAGCCGAAATTAACACAGGAGTCTATGATGGTGACACCTCTCAGGATAAAAGAATCTATTTAAGAAGACACTCAAGGTTATTACTTACAAATCCTGACATCTTGCATATCGGCATATTGCCCAATCATATCAACTGGAGCCATTTTTTCTCCAACTTAAAATTTATAGTGGTAGATGAAGCCCATTATTACAGTGGAATTTTAGGCTCTCACATGAGCGAAATAATGAGGAGATTAAGAAGAATATCTCACTATTACGGAAGCTATCCGCAATTTATACTTGCTTCAGCAACACTTAAAAATCCTGAAGAGTTTTCATTTAAACTAATCGGTGAAAGATTTAAATTAATAGGAGGATTCGAAAATTTACCGTTTAATAAAAAATTAATAATATTAAATCCTCCTTTGATAGATCCTGCAACAAATTTGAGGAGAAGTATATATAAAGAAGCGGTATGGATTCTCAAGAAGCTTTTAATAAATAATATTAAAACAATAGCTTTCGTTAAATCGAGGCAGGGGGTTGAGCTTGTAACAAAAATGCTCAAAAACTCCGCAGGAGCCGCTGAGAAAGATCTTATCTCTTCGTACAGGGCGGGTTATACCAAAGAGACAAGACACGAAATAGAAAATAAATTAAAGAATGGAAAAATAAAAACAGTTATAACGACAAATGCACTTGAGCTCGGCATTGACATCGGTAACCTTGATGCAACTGTTATCATTGGCTATCCAGGGAGCATTTCAAGCATTTTTCAGCAATCAGGAAGGTCAGGAAGAAAGGGCAACTCTCTTTCGATTTTAATAACTGGCTCCAATCCTATTGACCAGTATTTTGCAAAAGATCCAGATTATATTTTTACAAAGAACGTCGAGAGCATTTCAATCAACCCAGAAAATCTATACATTGAAAGTCCTCATATAAAATGCGCTTCATACGAAATCCCGATCACCCCGGAAGTTGACAGCGATTACTTCGGAAAGAATGCAAAAAACATAATAGAGGAACTTAATAAGAATGGCACCCTCGAAAGAAAAGGTGGCAAATATTTTTTTACCGATAGGTATTCTCCAGCTGCCGAAATAAATATACGAGGGACAGGTCAGGAACAAATACGTCTTATTAATTCAGAAAACGACCAGATAATAGAAAGAATTTCAAGAGACAGGGCTATTGAAGAAACTTTTAAAGGTGCGGTATATCTGCATCTTGCAGATACATATTTAGTAAAAGAACTTAATCTCCAGGAAAATTTTGCCGCTCTTGAGAAAAAGGAAGTTGATTATTACACTGATTCTCTTGCAATTGAAACAATCTGGATTAAAAAAATAATTAATGAAAAAAGCTTTAATAGAATCAACATATTTTTCGGAGATGTTCTCGTAAATGAGAAAGTAAGGGGTTTTGTAAAAAAACAATTCGAGAGCGATAGGAGAATGGGGGTGGAAGAGCTGGACCTTCCGGAGATAAAATTTATAACAAAGTCTCTCTGGTTCACAATTGATGAAAAAATGTGCAAAAAAATTACAAATTCACATGAAGACATTCCGGGCACAATTCACGCAGTAGAACACCTGCTTGTTGGAATGATGCCTCTTGTGGTATTATGCGATAGAAATGATGTCGGGGGAGTTTCACATCCACTGCATCCAGACACCCAAAAGGCCACTATTTTTGTTTACGACGGGATTGAAGGAGGTATTGGATTAAGCGAAAAGGGGTATGAAAGAATTGAAGAACTTTTTGAATTCGCATATAAAACTGTATCAGAATGCACCTGCAAAGATGGATGTCCGTCATGCATTTTCTCACCAAAATGTGGAAACGAAAACAACCCATTAAGCAAGGATGGAGCAAGGATTCTCCTCAGGGAGATTCTATCTTGAAGATTTTAAATTTCCTTATTTCGATCGCACTGATCATTATAATAATCTTCTCGCCTCTATTCTTATTGATGAATAACATGTTCTTAACCTATGAGTTCTATAAACAAAACATCCAGAACAGCTCTAAAATGATAAAAAACGAGTATTTATTTTATACAGATCAGGTAATAAAATATTTCTTCAATAACGAAAACAGCGTGACAATAAAAGATGAAACAGGGGCTTATCTCAATAATTTTTTCACAGAAGAAGAGATTCTTCACATGATAGACGTCAAAAGAATAATGAGGCTTGTATTTATCTTACTTATATTTGCCTTAATCACAGCCTTTGCCTTGTTAAAAAAAATTAGATTCCGCATTGTATCGAATTCCTTAATCTTCTCTTTTATCCTCATGTCAATAATTGGAATTATTTTGTATTTCAATTTCGAAAGAAGTTTCTACGTTTTCCACAAGATTCTCTTCAGAAATCAATACTGGTTGCTCCCAGAAAACACTATGCTCATTAGAATGTTTCCCGAAAACTTTTTCTATGATTATGCAATTCTCTGGTTTATAATATCATGTTTCCCTGGATTTATAATGATGCTTTCTAAAATATTCATAAATCCAAAGAGTTTTCTTAATTAAATCAACTTAATCTTCGAAATTTTAGACTCTCTTATCTCTGTTATAATATGCATAAGCATTATGATTATGAATGCTTTCAAAACTAATAGCCTCGATTGAGTAATAAGTTATTCTCTGGTCTTTATCAAGTAAAATTGAAACATCCCTTACCATATCTTCCACAAACTTTGGATTTTTAAAAGCATATTCTGTAATATACTTTTCGTCTTCCCTCTTTAGAAGCGAATAAAGAGGTGCACTTGCAGAAATTTCCGAAATATTTATAATCTCTTCAATCCATACAAGCTTTCGCATTCGAACCTGCACTTTTATATTTGCCCTTTGATTGTGAGCTCCGAAATCGCTTATTTCTTGTGAACAGGGGCATACACTATGAACAGGGGTGTTTACTTCCAAAATAAAATCAAAATTGTTCCCTTTAGAAGCAATAAAAGCACATTCATAATTCATGAAGCTTTCTATTTTTGAAACAGGAGCATTTTTTATAATAAAATATGGGAACCTCACTTCGATATGTGCTGTCTTAGCCTTCAAAGCAGATTTAATATCATCAAGAATATTTTCAAGAGTTACTAAACTCATATTTGATCTATGCTTATTCAATACTTCCAGGAATCTGCTCATATGAGTTCCTCTGAATTCACGAGGTAAATCCACAAACATACTTATTCTTGAAACAGTATACTGAAACCCACTGCTTTTGTCCATCACTCGAATAGGATATGTAACATCACTTACGCCGACTTTCCTGAGTGACACATCTCTAAAATCTACATCATTCTGAACGTCTCTCATTTTCTTATAGAAACCGTATTGTTGGCTCCCTCGGTTAAATTAACTTCATCTATAAAGCAGTTAAATTTTTTTAAAGGCCTCTCAAGTTTTTCAAAAACCCAGAGTGCAATATTTTCTGTTGTGGGATTATCAAAGAGTTCATTCAAATCAGCATGATCAAGTTTAGAGATAATTTCATCATTAACTATGTTTTTAAAAATTGTAAAGTCTAGCACCATTCCGGAAGGTTTTAGATCTCCCTTTACAACTATTTTGAGCTTGTAAGTATGACCATGTAAACGTTCACATTTCCCAGAGTAATCAATAATCCTGTGTGCGGCATCAAAAACAAAATTCCTCGAAAGATAAAAAATAAATTTCTTCATTTTTTCCTCTGAATGGCGGAGAGAGTGGGATTTGAACCCACGGCAGGCAATTAACCCGCACACGCTCTCCAGGCGTGCACCTTAAACCACTCGGTCACCTCTCCAAACAAAGTTATAATAACAAAATCCATCTAAAAATCAATAGCAGAACTTAGATCATCTTAGAAATTTTAAAACAAAAACCCAAACTATAGAAAGAAGCAAGACAAAAGCAAGATTTTTAATAAGAATTTTATAGGTTTCTTTGAATTTTGCTGAAAAATACTCTATGCTCAACGCCAAGCATAGATGCGTAGGGGTCGACATTATTCCCAACCATCCACCAACAAAAGCAATAAAAAGATTTAAAGATACTATATTGCCTGATGTTTGTATTAAAGGGATAAGCAATGGATAAGATACACCAAATGTAGCCGTAGAAGCACCTGTCATGATACCAACAATAAAAGGCAGAAAGAAAAGAATAAAATAATTTGAAATTTTATAAGCCCCTAAAACCTTATACACCCCATTTATAACATTGCTATTAACGACTATGTATTTTAAATAGAAAATTGCGAACATCAGAAAAAGAATTTTAAGCATGGATTTCAAATCAACAGATTTAAAGATTTTCTTTATCGAGAGTTTTTTAACAATTATCACATAAATAATACCTGACGCTATTGACAGAATAATAGACAACTGAAAAATAGTGATTAACAGCATTACCAGAATTACAGGAAAAACACTTTTAAATGCATTGAAGTAAAACTTAGGGTCCTTTTCCAGTTTAAAATTATTATTTACTCTTATAAATGGCAAAATAAAAATCAGGCCTGAAATTATCATTGCAACAGAAATTGGCCACTGAACACTAATAAGGAAAGGGATAGAAACTCCAAGAATTGCTGAATTTAATGCCATCTCGGGATAGATAGGTGAAACAGGCTCCCATATATGTCTGAACCAATAGTTTAGGACAGTTTTTTCGTTACTTGATATACTAGAAGTTTTAGCGCCCTGCTCAACAAGTGGCGCAGAAACAAGTGCTCCTCCAGGCATTGGTAGAGCACCTATTATAAAAGCAAAGGTTGGTATGAAAATTTTCGGAGAAAAAATCTTTGAGAAGCTAGAGACAATTTCTTCTAAAAAGCCAGAGACTCCAAGTACATCTGCAAAAATTGTTATAAAAGCAACGATGATAAGTACTTCCAATGTGTCCCATGCACTAAAAGTAATCCAAAAACTTTTTAAAATTGCCAAAAAGCTAAAATCTTTGAAAATTGCAAGTAAAATTGCCGAGATAAAAATTGAAACACCAATATTCAATTTCAAAAAAATAAGGGCGCCAAGTAACAAAATCACAGATAAGAGAATCAAAAAATCAATCATACGAAAAACATTATAACCCTTTTAAACTTTTTTTAAATATGCATTATAATTTCTCGTGCTTAAAATTGAAAAAATAATACCACAGGTAAAAGAAATTGTTGAAAAAAAATATTCAGAAAATATTAAAAAATTAAATATCATTGAATTTGCTATTAAAACACTTAAGGAAATTAATATAGAAGACTTTAAAGATTTAAATTATAAGGAAATCACGACTCTTTTTGGAACTCCAGTTGAGAAGCCTGGAAAAAGCTTTAAGATTAAAAAAGAGCCATCAGAATATATTGCAATAGCCTCGGATGGTTCCGAGGTACCTGTAAATGAAGACTTCTTTTTTCCATACTATATTATCAATATAGGCTTCGTAGTTTTAAAATATGGGAAAGATCACTTTTTCTTGGCAGACTCCACTGCAAAAATATACTTTGAAGAGAATGAAATATACGAGAAGGTAGGGGATAAAAATTTCCTTGTTCGAGGAGAACTTCTATCCTCTAAGATGTTGCTTGAGGAAAGCAAAAAATTAGGGGAACTTCTAAAAGATTTTTATGTCATTGATATACCCACTTTAATACTTTTTGACGGTACATTAATACAATGGGAAATAAAGGAAACAAGTCTAATTTATAAAAATAATTTCATCCAAGATTTTCAAAAATTTATTCAAATAGCAGAGCAGTTGAAAAGCCCTATTGCAGGATATATTAGCGGTACTCATTCAAGAGACATAATAGAAATGATAAAAATATTTCTTGAAATGAGAAATACAAAGTTCAACGAGCAGCTGCTTTCTATAATAAAAGACAGAGATTTATATGAAATAATTCTTCAAAAAGGTGAAAGATCGGCTGTCTTTAGAAGTAATGCTCCAATTTTAAACCTTTACAGGTCTCCCATATACTTTTTCTTTCTAAATGTCGGCAGAGAAGTGGTTAGAATAGAAATACCTGAATTTATAGCTAACAATAAGAATTTACTTGAAACAACATGTGCACTTATTTTAAGTCAATCAGATAAAGGGGAAGGATACCCTGTGGTCCTTAGAGAAGCTCATGAGCAAGCAGTTATTAAAAACCCTGAAAAGGTATTCATTGAAGATCTTTTTATAGAACTTCTCAGAAAAAAAGGCATAGAACTTAACTATAATTACAAATACATCTCTAAAAAAACGAGAAGCATTTAACACAACTTTTGTTTCTCTTCTATAAAACTTTTTAACTCTTTAACAAAGGCCCTATAAAGCTTACTTTCTTCAACAGTCTTTAAAATCTTTCCACCCTTAAAAATAACACCACTCTTTTTCCCACCTGCAATTCCTATGTCTGCATCTTTTGCCTCTCCGGGTCCATTTACCGAACATCCCATAATCGCTACTTTAACAGGAACTTTAAGATTTTTAAATCGCTTTTCTATCCTTTTAGAAATGCCCAAAACATTAACCTCTGCCCTTCCGCAGGTTGGGCAGGAAATTATTTCCAATCCATAGTCTCGCAAGTGTAAACTTTTTAAAAGGTCAAAACCAGCTTTTACTTCTCTTTCCGGCTTATCTGTAATAGAGAACCTAATGGTATCCCCAATGCCATTCAAAAGCAAATAAGCAATTCCTGCGCTATTTTTTACAAGAGAAGATTCCAGTAAACCTGCCTCAGTTATTCCCAGATGTATGGGGAAATCAACCTTCTTAGCAATAATTTCATTTGCCCTTATCGTGGACAAGACATCAGAGGCTTTTATTGAAACTACTATATTCTCAAAATTAACATCTCCCAATATCTCAACTTCATTCATAACACTTTTAACAAGTGCCTCAATTACATCAGCAGGACGCTCCCTAAAAGAACCCAGGTTGGCACCAACCCTTATTGGTATTCCTTTATCTTTTGCTCTCAAAGAAATTTCTCTTACCCACGCAATATCTTTTATATTTGAAGGATTAAGTCTTATTTTATCAGCGCCGTTGTCTATTGCAAGCAATGCAAGTCTTGGATCAAAATGAATGTCAGCAACAATAGGAATATGTATACTTTTTTTAATTTCGCGAATCGCATAAGCAGCTTCTTCATCAGGTACTGCGACTCTAATAATCTCACAGCCATTTTCCTCTAAAGAAAGTATTTGTGCCGTAGTTGACTCTATGTCTCTTGTGTCAGTTTTAGTCATCGATTGAACTAGAATTGGGTTAAAACCACCTATAATTAAATTACCTATTCTAACAGGTCTCGATGTCCTTCTCATCTTCCGATTAACCTCAAGATGTCTCTAAGGCTTACAAGTACCATAACGCCCAGGATAAAAACAAAACCAGCACCCTGTACTGAAGCCTGTTTTTCTGGAGGAACTGGTTTTCTTGTTACTGCCTCCCATATAACGAGGACAATCCAGCTTCCATCGAGTGCAGGTATTGGAAGGAGGTTAGTAAAACCCAAAGCAATGCTTATAAAGGCCATAAACCACATAAAATTTGCAAATCCACCACTTGCAGCCTGGCTTGTCATAGCAACAATACCAATCGGACCAACCAAAGAACCTAGCCCTTGTTTAGTAAATAACATTGGTATAAGTATAAACATTCTATAAAGTAGAGTCCCTGTCCACTTTATCCCTTCCCAGATAGACATAAAAAAGGGCTCTTTTACATTTGAAGAATAAGCTCCTATCATCCACACACCTGAAATTTTATCTTTCTCAGGAATAACTTTAAGAGAAACTTGATTCCCGTTCCTCTCGACTATAACATTTAAAGTTTTGCCTTCACTGTTACGAATAGTATCGGTTATCTCATCCCATTTAGTCATTTCTTTCCCGTCTATTTCTATTATCTTATCGCCGATCTTAAAACCAGCAGATACTGCAGGACTATCTTTTATAAAGCTAGAAAGAGTAGTAGTTTGAAGAAAAGGATTTCCAAAGAAAGAAAACACAAATGTAAATATAACAATTGCCACAATAAAGTTCATCAAAGGCCCAGAAAAAACCGTTATGAATCTACTCCAGAGACTTTTCTTAAAATACCCATCAGGGGCATCAAAATTTCCTTCCTGCCCTCTTATTCTTACATATCCAAGAATGGGAATCGCACAGATTTTATAGAGAGTTCCTCTTGACTTTTTTTGATATACAGCGGGACCAAACCCTATACTAAACTCATCTACTGCTATCCCGGAAAATTTTGCCGCAAGAAAATGTCCGAATTCATGAACCGTTGCAAGAATCATAATAGCCAAAATTCCATAAATAATCGTAAATATATTCATAAACTTCTCCTTAAAAATTCATTTGTAGTGATTATACCTAAATTATAAAATTCGCAAACTTCATCAATAGAAGCTGTCTCTTTAAAAGTAAATTTTTCAAGCACTTTCTTAAGATAAGCATGGATTTCAGTGTATTTAATATGTTTATTCAAAAAGTTTTCTACAAGAACCTCGTCAGCGGCAACTATAATCGGCAGAAAGTTCCCACCTTTTTTCGCATACTCCAGCACAATATCAAAACCCGGAAACTTATCAGTATCAAGCCGTTTAAAAGTTAAATTTCCCAAACTATCCAGGCTCAAAGAAGATAAACCTGTGCCTACTCTGTGAGGATATGTAATTGCAAACTGCAATGGAAAATACATCGTCGGCAAGCTAAAAAGCGCTTTCATATTTCCGTCCTCAAATTCAACTATCGAATGAACCAGGCTTTCTCTGTGCACAAGAACTTTTATTTTATCATAAGGCATATCGAAGAGAAAATGAGCTTCAATTACTTCAAATGCCTTGTTTATGAGGGTCGAAGAATCTATTGTTATTTTACTGCCCATCTTCCATTTCGGATGCTTGAGTGCTTCTTCTTTACCTATGCTTTCAAAGGTAGATTTATTCCTATCTAAAAAAGGGCCTCCTGAGGCCGTAAGGATTAAATTTTTAATTTCTTTTTTTTGTTCTCCTCTTAAACATTGAAAAATTGCAGAAGGCTCGCTATCAACAGGGATAACAAATTTTCGAGTTTGATCAGTAAATAGAACTTCCCCACCAGCGATAATCGATTCCTTATTTCCAATACCTACAAAGTAACTATTAGAAATAAGCTTGTAAATACTTTTTAAAGAAGTTACCTTCGAAGATAAAAAGAGTGTTAAATCGGGAGAAGCGTCTTCGAGAACTTTCTCAAGTTCTCTTTCTACATCAAAAATACAGGTATTACCAAATTTTTCTCTAAGCGGGCCTAAAATTTCATATGAAGCTCCAACATATAAAGGAGAAAAGTTATAAACTTGTTTACTTAAAGTTTCCAAATTTTTAAAACCGGTGAGACCTATAATTTTATAGTCGTTACCAAGAAGTTTTATAACTTCAACTGCTTCCCTTCCCAGAGAGCCGGTTGATCCTATGATAAAAATCTTTTTCATCTCACTCCACCGAATCTCCTCTTTCTTTTCATAAAATCTTCAAGTATAGATAGATACTCTTCCTTTGTAAAGTCTGGCCAGTATGTATCGGTAAAAAAAAGCTCGGCATAGGAAGATTGATAAAGGAGAAAATTGCTTAATCGTTTTTCTCCACCTGTTCTTATAACTAGATCAGGATCTGGCTGCTCTTTTGTATATAAAAAATCTTTAAATGACTCCTCATCAACTTTCGCTCGGGTTTTGCGGATATTTCTAACTGCATTAATGATTTCGGTCCTTCCGCCATAATTCAAAGCAATATTAAGTACCATTTTTTGGCCTTTTGATGTTTTATTACTTGAAAAGTTGACAAATTTTTTTACAAAATAAGGAAGGTCATCAATATCCCCGATAAAATTTAATCTGATTGAATTCTCTATTAATTCATCAACATAATTCCTGATAGTATCCACAAAAAGTTTAAAAAGGAAATCAACTTCCTCTTTACTTCTCTTCCAATTCTCCGTAGAAAAAGCATAAAGAGTGAGATATTTTATACCAAACTCTACAGAAGCTCGTGTTATTATTTTGACTACTTTTACTCCGGCTTTGTGGCCTTCTGTTCGTGGAAGATTTCTACTTTCAGCCCATCTTCCATTCCCATCCATTATAATTGCGACATGAATAGGAGCAGAAGAATTTTGAGGCATCAACCTTCTAAAATCTCCTTTTCCTTCTTTTCTAAATGATCATCTATACTGTCTATATACTTTTCAGTTAATTTCTGAACTTTATCCTGCATTCTAAATCTATCATCCTCAGATATTTCTTTATTCTTTTCCATATTCTTCACTTTTTCTATGGCATTTCTTCTTATTGCTCTCATTTCTTCCCTGAACTCTTCGGCCAATCTTTTGACCTGAATAACTATCTTCTCTCTTTCTTCCTCATCTAATTTAGGAAACGGAAGTGTTAAAACAGACCCATCATTTAAAGGCGTTACCCCTAAATTTGCCTTCAAAACTGCTCTCTCCACCTCTTTCAAAAGTGTTTTATCCCAGGGTTCAACAAAAAGTACTCGAGGCTTTGGGGCTGTTATTGAAGCTACCTGTTTTAAAGGAAGTGTAGTTCCATATGCTTCCACTTTTACTGAATCAAGTAATTCAGGGGTGACCCTTACAGCCATGACCTTTGAAAAATCACGTTCCAGTGCCTCTAAGGCCTTTTGCATCTGCTCTTCAACTTCCTTATAAAGGCTTTTTTCTAATTCCATAATTAATCCTCCTTTATAATAGTACCTATCACTCCTTCAAGAATGGCCTTCAAAATATTATCTTTACCTTTAATATTAAAAAGTATTATCGGCATATTATAATCTCTACAAAGAGATACGGCAGTAGCATCCATGGCTTTAAGGTTTTTAGAAAGGAATTCTGTATAAGTAATCTTATAATACCTTTTTGCATTTCTATTTTTCAATGGATCATCAGAATAAATTGCATCAACTCTCGTTGCTTTGAAGATAGCATCTGCTTTTAATTCTATTGCCCTTAACGCTGCAGTTGTATCAGTCGTAAAGAACGGTAATCCAGTGCCACCTGCAAAAATTATTATTCTATCTTTTTTAAAATGTGAGAGGGCTTTTGCAAGAATGTACGGTTCGGCAATCTCCACTAAACTCAAGGATGACATGACTCTTACATCAATTCCTCTTTCAATAAGGCTACTTTGAAGAGCAAGAGCGTTTATTTCGGTAGCAAGCATCCCCATATAGTCTGCAGTAGCTCGGTCAATATTTAATTCTTCACCTTCTGATCCTCTGAAAATATTCCCCCCGCCTATTACTATACCAATTTCAATACCATTTTTCCTTAAAGTCGCCACTTGATCAGCAATATTATTCATCACTGAAACATCCACTCCATAGCCTTTATCGCCAAGTAAAGCTTCTCCACTTAGTTTTAAAATAATTCTTTTATAAGCCATTAAATTATTCTCCAATTTTAAACCTCACAAATCTTCTAACAGTTATATTCTCTCCGAATTTTGCAATATGTTCTTTTATAAGATCCAGTATTATTATTTTTTCATTTCTGATAAACGGAAGCTCAACCAAACAATGTTCCTTATAAAATGTTTCAACTTTACCTTCAATTATTTTATCAATTACCTGTTCTGGTTTACCTTCTTCTAACAGTTGCTTTTTATAAATTTCCTTTTCCTTATTGATTATGTCATCTGGCACATCTTCTCTCATGACATACTCAGGTGCAGAAGCTGCAATTTGCAAAGCAATATCATTAGCCAAATTTTTAAATTCACCAGTCCTCGCCACGAAATCCGTCTCACAATTCAACTCTACGAGAACACCAAGCTGTGATCCTGGATGAATATATGAAGAAATAATTCCCTGATTTGTTACTCTTCCACTTTTCTTAACAGCCTTAGCTATACCTTTCTCTCTTAATATTTCAGCAGCTTTTTCAATATTTCCTTTTGCCTCATCAAGAGCCCTGTTACAATCAGAAACTCCTGCTCCTGTCCTCGCTCTTAATTCCTTAATAAGTTCTAAGTTCATAAATACACCTCTTTCTATTTTTTACTTTTCAAAATCTTCCGAATTAATCTCTTCTTTTAAAAGTTCCTCAGGATTTTCTTCTACAGTTTCAACTATCTGCTCACCAGTCTCAACCTTTCCTTCCCTTCCCTCTATAACTGCATTTGCCATTACAGAAGTGAAAAGTCTAATTGATCTTATTGCATCATCATTTCCGGGGATTGGATAATCAATTTCCTCAGGATTTGAGTTTGAATCAACCATACCAATAACAGGGATGTTAAGTTTTCTTGACTCAAGGATGGCACTTCTTTCCTTATGCGTATCTGTAACAAAAACTGCACCAGGAAGCGAAGCCATACTTTTAAGCCCGCCAAAAAGCTTCCTCAGCTTTGCTAGTTCTCTCTGTAATTCCACTTTTTCCTTAACAGTAATTGTATCAAAGTATCCTTCGCTTTCAAGTTTTTCAAGTTCCTTAAGTCTATTCATACTTTTCCTTATTGTGTTAAAATTAGTTAAAAGACCACCTACCCATCTTTCATTTACATAAAGCATTCCACATCTTTCTGCCTCTTCTCTTACAATGTCCTGTGCCGCTTTCTTAGTGCCTACAAATATAATCTTTAATCCTTGTTTGGATATATCGACAACAAAATTGTAAGCTTCTTCTATCTTCTCAACAGTAAGCCTTAAATCAAAAATATGGATCCCGTTTCTTTCAGTGTAAATAAACTCTTTCATTCTGGGATCCCATCTCTTGGTCTGGTGACCAAAGTGAACTCCTGCTTCCAGTAGTTCTTTCATCGTTACTACTGCCATTTCATCCTCCTAAATAGTTTAGCCTCCCCTCTTTCATCTTTTCGAAGGCATAATATGCACTTTCCGAAAAATCCAGAGGGTGTGTTTTCCATATTTTAAAGAAATATGATAAAAAATCAAGAAGTTAGATATTTAAATTACATGTTTAAAATTTCTATTGCAATCCTCGTATGAAACTCTACTCCAATTGGAAGAACATTTTCATCAAAGTCAAAATACTGTGAATGAAATAATTTGTCAAAACCTTTTTCCTTATTCATGGATCCAAGCCAGAAGAAAGCACCGGGTACCTTTTCAAGGAAATATGCCATATCCTCTCCCCCCATTGAAATTGGTGCCTCAAGGATTTTATCTTTCCCTACAATTAACTCGCCAACTCTCTTCACAAATTCACTTTCTTCAGCATGGTTAACAAGTGGCGGGTATCCAAAATCATATTCTAATTCTGCATTCCCTCTATAAGCCTCTGCAATACTTTTCACAACTCTTTCGATCTTAAAGGGCATATCTTTAGAAATATTTTTGTTAAGAGTTCTTACTGTACCTAATAATTCTGCTTTTTCCGGTATCACATTAGAAACGTCCCCAGAATTAATTTTCCCAACAGTCACGACAACAGGATCGATTGGATTAATCTCACGAGAAACGATTGTCTGAAGTGCGAGGACGACATTTGATGCAATTAATATTGGGTCAACAGAAGCATGAGGATATGCACCATGACCTCCAATTCCACTGATAACTATTTTAAAACTATCTGCTTCAGCCATAAAAACACCTTTCCTCAAAGCAATGGTGCCCTTTTCAAACATATTACCGAGGTGAATGCCAAAAGCATAATCAACATGGGGATTTTCCAGTACTCCTTCTTCTATCATTTTAATAGCACCACCTGGACTTTTCTCTTCCGAGGGCTGGAAGACAAACTTAACATTTCCGCTCAGTTCGTCCCTATGACGAATTAAAACTTTAGCAGCAACTAATAGCATTGCAACATGACCATCATGACCACATGCATGCATTATTCCAGGATTTCTTGACTTGTAAGGTACTTCATTTAACTCCTCAATAGGAAGTGCATCCATATCTGCCCGTAACAAAGCTGTTTTAGAAGCTTCTCTTCCGTATAAAACCCCGACGACTCCTGTTTTTGCAACATTTGTTTTAACTTCGATACCAAGTTCATTCAAATAATTCTCAACAAGAGAAGAGGTTTTAAATTCCTGGAAGCCAAGCTCTGGATACATATGAAGCTCTCTTCTAATTGAAATAACCTCGTCCTTTAGAAGCGCTATTTCTTCTTTCAGATTGGCCATTTATTACCTCCTTACGCTCTTAAAAAATCTTAAAAATTATATAGCGGACATCAAAAATCATAAGAGAATTTTGAATAATAAGCTTATATTCTAAAATTTATGTTGCAAATATTAAGAAATATTCAATGGTTCATTCGCTGTTATTAACGGGTATATTGTATTGTCTAAGTTTGTTAAAAAGAGACTTCCTTGAAATTCCGAGCATTTTTGCAGCTTTTGTTTTATTACCCCTCGCTAGGTCAAGTGCCTTTATTATTTGTTGTCTTTCTATTGTTTCAATTAGCTCAGGAAGAGGAGTCAACTCATCATAAGTAATACTTTTAAAGTTACCTTTTTTGTGAGCTAAATCAGTTCTTTTTTCTTCCTCGGTCTTAAACTGACTTATAAATTCTTTGGGAAGGTGCTCTTTCATAATAAAAGGAGCTGAAGTAATAATTACACCCCTTGCAATAACGTTTTCGAGTTCTCTTACGTTCCCTGGCCAGTTATAATTGATAAACATTTCAATTAACTCTTTATCTACGCCCTGTACTGACTTATTGTATTTTTTGGAATACTTAGAAACAAAATACGAGGCTAAAAGAGGAATGTCTTCTTTTCTATCTCTGAGAGGAGGAATTGTTATTGTTACTACATTCAGTCTGTAGTATAAATCTTCTCTAAATTCCCCGTTCTTAACAAGCCCTTCAAGATCTCTATTTGTTGCAGCAATTACTCTTACATCGGAAGTAATAGTTTCTGTACTACCAACACGGTTAAACGTCTTCTCCTGGAGCACCCTAAGAAGTTTTGACTGAAGGCTAAGACTCATATCACCGATTTCATCGAGAAATATTGTTCCATTTGAAGCAGCTTCAAATTTGCCAATATGCTTCGAAATTGCATCAGTAAAAGACCCCTTTTCATGTCCAAAAAGTTCAGATTCCAGAAGTGTTTCAGGAATAGCAGCACAATTAACAATTAAAAATGGACTGTCTTTTCGATCACTATGAAGATATATTGCTTTAGCAAAAAGTTCCTTACCTGTGCCGCTTTCACCTCTTAAAAGTATTGTTGCATCCGAACCTGCTACCTTACCAACTTCCTTGTAAACTTCTTGCATTTGCTGTGAATCGCCTATAATTTCATCTTCTATATAATCAAAAGACTGCTTTGCTTTTTTAGTATTCATGGTTATTTTTCTTAAATCTATAGCTTTTTTAACTTTTATCCTGAGTTCTTCTACATCAAATGGTTTAGTCAGGTAATCATAAGCTCCCTTTTTCATAGCCTTTATTGCAAGGTCGGAGCTTCCATATGCAGTTAAAAAAATTACCGGTAGTTCAGGAGAAATTTCTTTTATCTTTAAAAAAGCTTCCAAGCCATCTAAAACTGGCATCCTTACATCAAGTAATGCACAATCAAGAGTATTTTTAGATACAATATCGAGAGCTTTACTACCATCTTCCGCAATAAAAACCTCGTATCCCTCGCCTTCTAAAATTTCCTTCAACAGAACTCTTACATTTTCTTCATCGTCAGCCACCATAACTTTATATTTTTCAAACTTCATTTTGAGCCCCTAACGGAAGAACCACTCTAAAAGTAGCCCCAGAACCTTTCTTACTCTCGACTTCAATTCTTCCTCCATGTTCAGTTGCAACTCTATAGGCAATAGCGAGACCAAGACCCGTTCCACCTGCTTTTGTTGTATAGAAGGGAACAAACAGATTTTTTATTTCTTCTTCATCCATACCAAGACCAGTATCTTTTATTTCTGTAACTACATAATTTCCATCTCTTATTACTTTAATGCTTAATTCACCCTCCTCCTCCATAGCCTGTACTCCATTTATCATAAGATTCAAAAAAAGTTCTTCAAGTTTCTTTTCATCTGCATTTATAACAATGTCATCGCAGTTTTTTGTAAAAGTAATTTGAGAATTTCCAACATATTGTCTAACTATTTCTATGATGTGATCAAAGAAAGGGTTCAGTTTAAAATTAGTTTTTTCTAACCGAGCAGGTTTACCAAAACGCAATAAATCATCAACAACTTTACTGAGCCTTTCTGTCTCAGACAGAATAGGTTTAATATACTTCTCTTCATCCTTCCCTTGAAGCTTCTTTTGAAGTATTTGGGCAAAACCTTTTATCGAAGTTAAGGGATTCCTCACCTCATGCACCACTCCAACTGTAAACATACCAAGGTTTTTAAGGGATTCCGTTTTTTGCATTTCTTCAACATTTTTCTTTAAATGTTCTGCCATGATATTAACAGAGGCAGCAATATCACCAATTTCACTGCCTGATGTCGGAAATCTGAAGTTAAGATCACTTTCAAGAAGCTTTAATCCTTTTCTAATTCTAATTATCCTCATTGTAAAAATAGATGTTACGATTAAAACCAGTAAAATGGCAGCAATGGCAGAATAAGCTATAACTCTATTTATATCTTCACGAATTTGATTAAGAGGCTGTAAAATAACGGGATAAGGCTCATCGACAAAAACATATCCGCCACCGCTCTCCACGCTTACAGTCCTTACTACGGTGAGTTTTTTGTCAAATCTATACTGTTCAGTATTTGTATTATAAACAATTAAACTGTTTATTGCAGGAATAAAATAGCCAAATTCGAGCTCGGGAAAGTTTTTAATAAAAGTAGTAAAATATTCCTCAAAGGCAGGCTTAAGAAAAGTTTTCATATATAAATTCTGTTGTTCAATAGTCAAACTAGCATAGTTTCTTGCAAGCGATTCAGCAAAATACATCTTCTCATATCTTTCCAAAAGCTGATCTGTTACAACAGTAATTCTTTTAGTCTCGATCTCAAAAATTCCTTTCTGAAAGTTATTTAAAATAACTGAAGTTATAAATACTGTATTTAATACTACAAAGAGTACGAGCACTAAAGTAAGCTGAAATCTAATTGATTGAAAAAATCTTTTCATGTCAGACCGAAACCTCCTCAACAATTTTATAAAGAGATCTATCAATACTCTTTTTCTTCATTACAGCATCTCCAAGAGGTATCAAAACAATCTGATTATCTTTTATGCCTACGAGCTTACCGCTTTCACCACGGACAAGCTCAGTTAAAGCCCTTTCTGAAAAAAGTGTCGCTATAATTCTATCAAAACGAGTTGGTGACCCCCCTCTTTGAATATATCCAAGGACCGAAATCCTTATTTCAATGTCAAGACGACTTCTTATAATTTGTTCAAGTTCCCTTGCACGAATTGCCCCTTCTGCACAAACAATTAAATGATGCATTTTCTTTTTTTTCATACCTTCTTCTATATTTTTAATGATTTTATCTACATCAAATTTTACCTCTGGAATCAAGATAATATCTGCGCCTGTTGCAATACCCGAATCAAGAGCAATAAAACCCTTATCTCTCCCCATAACTTCAATTATAAACGATCTTGCATGCGATGTTGCTGTATCTCTTATTTTATCAATAGCTTGAATTGCATTATTTACTGCCGTATCAAATCCAATTGTATAATCTGTCCCCCAAAGATCGTTGTCTATGGTCGAGGCAACACCAATTGTTGGAAAACCTTTTACTGACAAAGCTAAACTACCGGATTGTGAACCATTGCCTCCTATTACTATAAGCCCGTCTATATGCTCACTTCTCAAATTTTTAATTGCTTTTTCCTGCATTTCTTCTTCTTCAAATCCATCTGTTCTGCTTGTAAATAAAATAGTCCCACCTCTTTCAAGTAAACCACTAACATCTCTCGGTAATAGCGGATTAAAATTTTTTTCTAACAATCCTCTAAATCCTGCATGAGCCCCTATTACTTCAATATTTCTCGAAAACCCGATCCTTACAATACTTCTTATGGCGGCATTCATGCCAGGCGCATCTCCTCCAGAGGTTAAAACGGCAATTCTCTTCATTTTAAAAATATCTTTAAAAAATCAAGCCATTCTTCATCAACAAGTTTTAGTGTTCTAGTTGCTTCTTCAAGAGGAACTTCGGCAATCTGAGAGCCAACAAGAGCAGCCATTTTACCAAATTCATTGTCATGTATCATTTCAACTGCCTTAACCCCAGTTCTAGTCGCCAGCATCCTATCAAAAACTGTTGGAGGACCTCCTCTTTGTATATGACCTATAACTGCACAACGGGTTGAAATACCAGTCTTCTTAAAAATAATGTCGGCAATAAATTCTCCAACGCCTCTTTTTTGTAAAAGAGTATGTCCAAATTGGTCCACTTCCCCTTTTTCCTCAAGAGAAATATCTACACCTTCTGAGGTAACAACCAGAGCATAGCCTTTTCTTTCAAAATCTTTCATTAAATGTGTACACATTACTTCAAAATCTGGTTTTTCTTCAGGCACCAACACCCAGTCTGCTCCTCCTGCAATACCAGTGTAAAGAGAAACCCACCCGGCTTCTCTTCCCATAACTTCAAGCACGATAATTCTCCTATGAGATTTTGCAGTATCTTTTAGCCTATTTAATGCATCGACTGCGATCTCTACTGAAGTATAAAAACCAAATGTAAAATCTGTACCTGATAGGTCATTATCCATTGTTTTAGGTATTCCAACAACCTTTACGCCAAGCTGATGTAGTTTTAATGCTACTCCTAGTGTGTCATCACCACCTATCGCAATGATAGCGTCTATTGCAAACTTATCTAAATTCTCCTTTATTTTTCCTGGCCCATTTTCTATTATAAAAGGGTTTGTCCTTGAAGTAAAAAGAATAGTTCCTCCCTGGCTTACAATTTCGTCTACTTCTGTTAGCGAAAGTTTACGTGTTCTTCCTTCGATTAACCCCTTCCACCCTTCTTCAAAACCAATTATTTCATCTCCAAAATCCATAGATCTGTATACAATCCCCCTTATCGCAGGGTTTAAGCCCGGGCAATCTCCCCCTCCAGTTAAAATGCCTACCCTCATCTTTAACCTCCTACTAATGTTTCCAAAAGCTTTTGCAAAGTTTTATCACATGCTTTTCCTCTTATTTCTTCTCTACTGCCAGAAAAATGTTCTTCAAAAACTATAGAATTTCCTTTAAAATATATTCCGATATATACAAGCCCAATAGGCTTACTTCCTTGAGCAATTGGACCTGCATTTCCTGTAATACTTAAACCTATATCACTTTTTAACAAATTTGAAACATTCTTTGCAAGTAATCCGGCAACTTCTCCGCTTATTGCACCATGTACCTTTAAAATACTGTGCGGTATGTTAAGCAATTTTTCTTTTGCATAATCACTATAAACAATTACTCCGCCAATAAAATACCTAGAACTTCCACTTATACTCGTTAGTTTTTGAGCCAAAAGTCCCCCTGTCATTGATTCAGCCACAGATACTTTAACTTTCTTTTGTGTGAGTAATTCTTCAACTTCTTCAAGGTTTTTTATCATACTGAGTAAATTTTACACAATTTTATGTTTCTTGCAAGACACCGAATTATCAAAAATATAAACGAAATTAAATCGTTGCCTCGTTAACCAAACCTATTCTATCAGTAATTAAAAAAGGGCGTTATCTTGCCTTTACCTCATCACAAGTAAATTGGAATAAATTCCTATTTACAAAATATTTCCTCATATATAAATTTCGGGGGTTTGAAATTTTTTCCCTTTTGATGTACTAAGACTTTAAACTTTAAAAAGTTTTGCAAATTTAAAAAAATTTTAAAACAAGTAAATTAATCATTCAAAACAACAATGCTATCACTTACATTATAAGACAAATATCAAACTAATTAAGCAATAATATACAAAAATAAAGAGCCTTTTGACGATAATTTCAATTTTATATATATAATATACAAAAGTGAAAAATTAAGGAGAAAATTTATGAGAATAATAGAATTTTTCCTTCCTACATTAAGAGAAGAGCCACAAGACGCCGAGATATCGAGTCATAAACTCATGCTAAAATCAGGGTTGATAAGAAAGGTAGCTTCGGGTATTTACTCTTACCTTCCCTTAGGGCTAATTTCGTTACAAAAATTAGAGAATATTGTAAGAGAAGAAATGAACGCTGTGGGCGCTATTGAAATTCTCTTCCCCGCTATTCTTCCAAAAGAAATCTGGACAGAAACAGACCGATGGAGCGATTATGGAAAAGAAATGTTCAGATTAAAAGATCGAAAAGAAAGAGAATTCTGTCTCGGACCGACGCACGAGGAGGCAGTTGTTGATCTTTTCCGAAATGAGATCCACTCGTACAAAGAACTCCCTAAAACACTTTACCAGATACAAACAAAATACCGTGATGAAATAAGACCAAGATTCGGCCTTGTCAGGGCAAGAGAATTTATAATGAAAGATGCCTACTCTTTTGATGCAACAGAAGAAGACCTTGAAAAAACTTATTTAAAAATCTTCAATGCGTACAAAAGAATATTTAAAAGATGCGGACTCACTACTATATCAATTGAGGCTGATTCAGGAGCAATTGGTGGAAAGGTTTCTCATGAATTCGTAGTTAAATCAGATTTTGGAGGAGAAAGCGAATTCATACTTTGCCCTGAATGCGGCTATGCAGCAAATATCGAAGCGGCAAAATCTCATGAGCCACAACTTGACAACATAACTGAGGACGAAAAAACAAGAACTAAAGTAAATACTTCAGAAGCTAAAACTATAGAAGAAGTTGCTAATTTCCTTAAAATCGACAAAACTAAACTTGCTAAATCCCTTCTTTATAAAATAGATAATGAATCTGTACTTGCAATTGTAAGAGGAGATGATGAATTAAACGAAACTAAACTAAAGAATCTTTTCAATGGAAAAGAAATACATCCTGCTGACAGTAAAGAGGTTTTTAAAATTATGGGCGCAAACATCGGAGCCATAGGACCTGTTGGAAAATCAAACATTAAAGTCGTAATGGATAAAATGTTAACGGTTTCAAAAAATTTTGTTACAGGTGCAAATGAAGATGGGTACCACTTAATAAACGTGAATATTGGAAGAGATTTCAACCCGTCGCTAATCGAAGACATAAGAACTGTAAAAGAGGGAGATCTATGCCCTATATGCGGAACAAAACTTGAAATGTACAATGGAATAGAAGTGGGTCATACTTTTAAACTTGGGGCAAAATATTCAGAAAAAATGCATGCGGTTTTTCTTGATAAAGAAGGCATAGAGAAATATTATATAATGGGCTGCTATGGAATAGGCATTGGAAGAACTTTACAAGCAGTTATAGAAGAACATCATGACGATTTAGGTATTAAATGGCCTGTCTCAATTGCGCCATTTCATGTTGAAATTCTCTCATTAAATATGTCTGATGAAGAAATAAGAAAATACTCTGATAAACTTTACAATCAATTTCTAAACAAAGAAGTTGAAGTTCTTATCGATGACAGAATTGACGTAAGCGCAGGTGTAAAGTTTAACGATGCAGACTTAATAGGGGTACCCCTTCAAATAATAATAGGAAAAAAATTTAAAGAAAATGACATGATCGAAGTCAAAGTAAGAGAAACAGGTAAAAAAATACTAATTGAAAAAGAAAAAATAACAACTTTTGTTAAAAACTTTATTGAATCTAATTTAGAAAAGCTTAATAAATAAAACAAGGCCTGGTTCATCCAGGCCTTGAAAATCAAGTTTCATTGAATTTACTCTTCATATTTTTTATACAAAAGCGTCACATTATGTCCACCAAAACCAAAAGAGTTTTTTAACGCTACATTAACATCACATGATCTCGCAACATTTGGAACATAGTCAAGATCACAATCAACGTCGGATTCTTCAAAATTTGTAGTTGGGAAAACTATTCCTCTATTAATAGTTAATACTGTTGCTACAGATTCCACAGCTGATGCAGCACCTAAAAGATGGCCAATCATTGACTTTGTAGAACTTACAGGAATCTTATAAGCATGGTCCCCAAATACTTCTTTAATGGCGAAACTTTCATTTTTATCATTCAACTGAGTAGATGTACCATGAGCATTTATATAATCAACGTCATTTACAGTCAAACCCGCCTTCTGTATCGCCATAAGCATTGACCTTTCAACCTGTTTGGCTTCAGGATCCGGAGCAGTTATATGATATGCATCAACAGAGGTGCCATAACCCGCAAGCTCTGCATAAATCTTAGCCCCTCTTGCTTTTGCATGGGAAAGGGATTCCAAAACTAAAACACCACCCCCCTCACCCATTACAAAACCATCTCTATTTTTATCAAAAGGCCGAGAAGCTTTTTCTGGGACATCGTTTCTCTTTGATAATGCTTTCATCGAAGCAAAAGCAGCTACTCCGACTGGCGTTATTGCAGCATCGGCACCTCCAGCAATAATTACATCGAGATCTTCACGCTGAATTGCATAAAACGCTTCACCAATAGTCTTTCCAGAAGACGCACAGGCAGCAACACATGCCAAAGTATCTCCCTTTATACCATATTTTATCGATATATATGCGGGAATAGCATCTATAATTAACTGTGTAATTAAGAATGGGCTAACTCTATCTGGTCCTCTATCGTAAAAAACTTTTACTTGTTCTTCGAATGAACGCAATCCACCAACGCCTGAAGTGATATATACCCCTATTCTCTCAGTATTTTCTTTTTCAAACATAAGTCGTGCATCTTCGATCGCTTCCTTCGCAGCCACGAAAGCAAATTGCTGAACTCGATCAAGCCTTCTAACATCCTTTTTGTCAATATAATCTTCAGGATTAAAATCCTTGACTTCTCCTGCAATCTGGACAGAATGAAGGGACGGGTCAAATAGACTAATCCTTGAAATCCCGTTCTTGCCGTGTTTCAACGACTCAAAAAAATTCTCCTTTCCAATACCTATAGGAGAGACAACTCCTAGACCAGTAACAACAACACTTTCCATATCTACTTAAGGTGTCCTTTAATATACTGCAATGTGCTACCCACGGTAGTAATTTTCTCAATATCCTCATCCGGTATTTTCATACCAAATTCATCCTCAAGAGCCATAGCAATGTCGACAAGAGTTAATGAATCTGCTCCAAGGTCATCAACATACTTTGCTGAATCTACAATTTTGTCGTCCTCGACACCTAACTTGTCCTTAATGATTGCAACTACCTTCTCTCTAATTTCTTTTTCTTCCATAATAAACCTCCTAATTTTTTATTTTATCCTAATGAAAGACCACCGTCAACAATTATAGTAGCCCCTGTAATATAAGAAGCAAGAGGAGAGACAAGAAATGCAACAAGATTTGCAACATCCTCAGGCTTTCCTACTCTCCTGTTAACAACTCTTTTCAAAAACTCTTCTTTTATCTTTTCCGGTAAGCTCTTTGTCATTTCAGTATCTATAAAGCCGGGGGCTATAACATTAGTATTTATATTTCTTGTTCCGTATTCTAAAGCTATAGCCTTTGTTAAACCAATTATGCCTGCTTTAGAAGAAACATAATTCGCCTGACCGATATTTCCAGTAACACCAACAACTGAAGAAATATTTACAATCCTTCCAAATCTATCTTTTAACATATACCGTAAAACATGTTTTGTCATAAGAAAGGTACCTTTCAAATTAGTCTCAAGGACTCTATCCCATTCTTCAGAAGAAAGTCTCAAAAGTAAGTTATCTTTGTTTATACCAGCATTATTTATTAAAATATCAATTTTTTTAAATTCAGCATATATTCCATCAACTGTTTTTTTAACATCATCTTCATTCGATACATTACATTTAAGAATAAGTACTTTCCTACCTTTATTTATAATTTCAGTCTCAACTTCCCTGGCTGCTTCTGCATTAAAAGCATAAAGAATTGCGACATTGGCACCACAATCAGCTAAAGTAAGAGATATTTTTCTGCCGATTCCTCGGGAGCCTCCTGTCACAATTGCATTCATTCCAGTAAGGTCTATATCAAGCATTAATCAAGCTCTCCACAGCTTCTATCTTTGCATCTTTAATTATTTTTTCTAACATGTTTTTCAATACATTCTTAGGGCCAACCTCTATAAAATGATCCACACCCATTTCTTGCATATTAAGTACAGAATTAACCCATTTAACCGGACCTATTATTTGTTTTTTTAAATTTTCTTTAATTTCTGCATTTGAGCTCACGGTAGTCCCTGTAACGTTTTGCACAACAGGTATCTCAGGGGTCTTAAATTCTACCGAGTCTATAAATTTACTCATTTCTTCAACTACAGGTTCCATCAATGGTGAATGAAAAGCAGCAGAAACATCAAGAAGTTTAGCAATTTTAGCACCCTCTTCTTTAGCTATCTTCTGTGCTTCATTTATTGCGTTTAGTTCCCCTGAAAGAACCACCTGCTCAAAAGTATTTATATTTGCAAGCACAACCTCACCATAATTTTTTGCCTTATCAAGCACTCTACCTAATTTATCTTCCGATAAACCAATTACAGCTAACATCCTGCCCGGGTTACTTTGAGAAGCCTCTTTCATTAAAAAGCCTCTCTTCTGTACAAGCTTTAAACCGTCTTCAAAAGATAAAACATTTGCAGCAGCAAGTGCAGAATATTCACCCAGGCTGTGCCCGGCTACAACATCTGGCCTAATCCCTCTCTGAGTAAGAAAAGCGATATAGGTAAATGAAACAGTAAAAATTGCCGGTTGTGCAATTTCAGTTGCAGTTAATTTATCCATCGGACTATTGCTACAAGTGTCGTACAGATCGTAACCTAAAATCTCTGAGGCTTTATCAAATATCGTTTTTTTAAGGCTAAAATTAGGAATTTTTTCATTCATCCCTACATATTGAGACCCCTGCCCTGGAAAAATAAATGCCTTCACTTCGACCACTCCAGAATTATTCCACCCGAGGTCATCCCGGCACCAAAGGAAACCATGAGAATTTTATCACCCTTTTTAACTTTACCTTCTCTATAAATTTCATCAAGTGAAACTGGAATTGATGCGGCAGATGAATTACCAAATTTATCAATTGTAACAACAACTTTATCCATTGGTATACCTAACCGTGCAATACCTGCTTCAATAATTCTAAGATTCGCCTGATGAGGAATAAACCAATCTATATCATCAATTGTAAGACCTGCTTTTTTAAGAACAATATCGGAAACCCTTCCTATTTCCCTGACGGAAAACTTGAAAACCTCTCTGCCATTCATCTTAGTATAATAAAGTTTTTTATCCAATGCCTCCTGGTTAAATGGCATGGCGGTTCCCCCTGCTTTAATTTCCAGATGCTCTGCAAGGCTGCCATCAGCAAAAAGCTCAAATCCCAAAAATCCACCCCTATCAACATTTCCTATAACTACAGCACCTGCTCCATCCCCGAACAAGACATAAGTATAACGATCTTCCTTATCCATCATCCTTGTAATTACTTCTGCACCGATTGAAAGGACATTCTTATACATGCCAGATTGGACGAACTGAGCAGCAACAGTTGATGCATATACCCATCCCGTACAACCTGCCTGTAGGTCGAACGCCGCGGCATTGCTTGCACCTATTTTATCCTGCACGATGCATGCCGTGGCTGGATAAAATAACTTGTCAGGAGAATTTGTTCCGACAATTATAAGATTAATATCCTCAGGCTTTAAATGCGCATCTTCTAATGCATTGAACGCCGCCTTTGCAGCAAGATCACTTGTTACCTCATCATCATTTGCAAATCTTCTTTCTTTTATACCTGTTCTTGTTTTTATCCACTCATCGGAAGTATCAAACATCTTTTCCATATCAAAATTAGTAAGAATTTTGCCGGGTAGATAACTTCCAATACCTAAAATTCCAGCTTTAGCCATAAATCACCTTCCAAAAGCTGCTTTATCAATAAACATGGCAGAAATAATCCCTTCTGCAACAAGCTCATTGCCAACAAAGACACGTGCTTCACTTTTTGCAACATTGTGTCTAAGAGAGAGTAATTTTGATTTGACAATCAAAGTTGTGTTAGAACTTATTTTCTTGATAAATTTAAATTTCTCAATGCCAGTAAAAAGTCCAAAAAGATTTTTAAGCGAGGGAACCGTAAGAACCATGAATGCAGATACCTGCGCGGCTAGTTCAACGATTATAACCCCGGGCAAAGTTGGCATACCCGGGAAATGCCCTTTAAAAAAATCCTCTCTCCCGGAAAAATATTTTTTCCCTGTTACGCTTTCCCCAGGAATCACTTCTATTATCTCATCCACAAACAGAAAAGGCTCTCTATGAGGAATAAGTTCCTTTAACTCGTTTAAAGATAATTGCAAATTACCCAAGTCAATCACCGATTTTCTAAAAGAGCCTTTCTGCTAAGTTTTATCTTTTTATTTTCTTTATCAACAGCAATTATTTTAGCTTGAACTTTATCTCCGATTTTAACGATATCTTCAACTTTATTTACCCTTTTGGTGTCCAACTGAGAGATATGAATCAAACCAGTCAAACCATCATCTAGCTCAACGACGGCTCCAAACGGATGAATTCTTATAACAGTGCCCTCAACAGTGCTTTCAATAGGAAATTTGTTTTCAACATTATCCCAAGGGTACGGTTTAGTCTGTCTTAAACTTAAACTCACTTTGCCTGTATCAAGGTTTACACTAACAACCTTCACTTTTACGCTTTCGCCCAACTTTACAATTTCCAGCGGAGGCCTTCTCCTTCCCCATGTAAGCTCATTAACTCTTACTAGACCCTCGATCCCATTTCCTATGTCAACAAATACTCCAAAATCCTGAACTGATCTCACTATTCCATCGCATATCTCCCCTTTTTTCAGATTAACAAGAGCTAACTTTTTCTCTTTATCTTTTAATTCGGACAAAACTTTAAGTCTTGAAACTATTATTCTTTTTATCGATTGATCAATCTCAAGAATATGGAAATCAAGCTTTTTATTAACAAAAGACTCAGTAGTCTCACCCTTTCTCAGACCGATCTGGGACTGAGGCAGAAATGCAGTAATTCCATCAATATCAATAAGCAAACCGCCTTTTATTGCTTTGACTACATGCCCTTGAACTATTTCGTCTTTCTCAAATTTTGATTTTAATTCTCGCCATTTCTTAACATAATCAGCCATCTTTTTAGAAAGAACAACTCCGCTTCCACTATCTCCGTCTCTCATCACCAGAACATCGATTTTATTACCAACTTTTACCACCTCTTCAGGAGAACTAACAGGTCTAAGTGATAAACCGTGAGTTGGAATAAAATGATCTTCTTTGCTACCAGCACTTACCATTACTCCAGATGCTTCAATTTTAACTATAGTCACACTGATTATATCACCTCGCTTAAACAACTTTGGGAAAAAATTACTTTCAACTTTAAGTATATCTGTACTTTTTTCATTTTTGCTTTCAGAATTATTAGCTTTCTTCTCTGGTTCTTCGTTAACCTGCTTATTTTGAATCTGTTCATTTTTACTCTCGACTTCTATTTTCTTTTCGACATATTCACTTTTGGGTAACTTTTTAACTTCAGATAGCTCCAGAATTGACTTTAAATCGTCAAGATTTACATTTTCAAAGATTTCTTTTTCTTCCATAGTTCATCTCCTAATTCCAAAGTTTATTATAAAAAATTTCCAAAAATTACAAAATTATCAAAATTACCTTTCAGAAATAAGAGCAGCAAGTGCCAAAGAGTATAACTTGGACTCTTCGCTATCTCCTCGTGAAGTGAGTACAGAGGGTACCATAGCACCTGTTACTACAGCGGCAATTTCTGCACCACCTAACTTGGTAGTTGATTTGTAAAACGCATTACCAGATTCTATGTTTGGGAAAATAAGTACATCGGAATCTCCTGCAACTGCAGATTTTACTTTCTTAATTTCTGCTGATTCCTTTGACACTGCAAGGTCTAAAGCAAGGGGCCCGTCAGTAATGCACCCTTTAATTTGCCCTCTATCATTCATCTTTGAAAGAATTGCACCATCAATTGTGGCTTGCATCTTTGGATTTACTGTTTCCACAGCCGCAATTATAGCCACTTTAGGGTTCTCAATACCAAAGTAATGCGCTATTCTTACATCATAGTTTATCATCATCTCTTTTTCTTTAAGGTCAGGCAGGGGTATTACAGCAACATCTGAGACAATAAGCAATTTATGATAATTTGGTGACTCAATGACTGTCGCATGAGATAAAATCCCGCCTTGTGTAAGTAAGCCTTCTTCCTTATCAAGAATTCCTCGCATGTAATTTGCTGTCTGACACAAACCTTTCATTATGAAATCTGCTTTCTTTTCTCGCACAAGTCTTACTGCTTGCCTGATTGCCTCTTTTTCATCTGGAACATTCACTACTTCAAAAAGTGAATAGTCGATATTATTTGCTTCAGAGACTCTCTTTACCTCATCCTTGTTTGCAAAAATAATTGCTTTAACGACATCCTCTTTTACACCTTTCTCAACCGCTTGTAATGTGTGGAGATCCTGACCATAGGCTACTGAAACTACCTTCTTTTCTTTCATACTCTTGACCGCTTCTAAAATTCCCTTCAACTTTTTTATTTGTTCCATTATAAACCTCCTTTAAATTTCACTTGCCATTGCAAAAGTTATAGCATTAAATTTAACATCGCTCAGATCCACCCTGAAATGAATTAATACAACAAGTGTAGTTTTAACTATTATACGAGCATTTTAAAACTTTGCATAATAAATTAACAACCTTGCCAGGGATATTTCCTGTCACTATAATTCTTCCCTTTCCCTTTTTGAAGTGAGGCACGATTCATTAAAGCTTACTATATATATTCTTTAGCCTTCTCTTCTCCTTTCAAAACTCTTAAAGCTGCGTAATCAAGTGCTTCCATTTCAAATTCACCAGGATAAGCAACAACAGGGGCTATAAATTGCGTCCTTCTCTTGATTTGATCTATAACTTCTTCATTATATGCAAGACCACCTGTAATAATTATAGCCTCTAATTGGCCCTTGAGAACTGTTGCCATTGCACCTATTTCTTTAGACACCTGATAACATAGGGCTTCAAAAACCTCTTTAGCAAAACTATCTCCATTTCTAATTCTCAAAAGAACTTCCTGCATATCGTTTGTACCAAGATAAGAAATAAGTCCACCTTTTTTGGTAAACAATTTTAAAAGATCAGCTCTTCCATAATTTCCTGAATAAGCCATATTAACAACATCACAGGAAGGAAGGCTTCCTGTTCTTTCCGGAGAAAATGGCCCGGCTTCATTTGCATTATTAACATCAATGATTTTTCCTTTTTTAATAGCAGAAACAGAAATTCCTCCTCCAAGGTGAGCGATAACAAGATTCAGCTCATTTACATTTCTCTTAAACATTTCAGAATAACGGTACATGCTTGCCCTAATATTTAATGCATGTAATAAAGATTTTCTTTTAATTTCTTTTAAGCCGGAAATCCTTGAAATATCCTCGAATTCATCAATACATACTGGATCTGCAATAAAAGAAGGTTTTGCAATATTCATCCCGATCTCATACGCGATAAGTGCCCCGAGAGTAGAAGAGTGCTCTTGTTCAGCAGAAAACTTCTCAAGATCATTAATCAGTGCATTATTTACCAAGTAAGTTCCTGCAGGGATCGGCTTTACAATTCCTCCTCTTCCAATAATAGCGTCAAGATCTTTGATCAAAATTCCATTTTTCTTAAGTGTAGCAAGGATTGTTTCTTTTCTAAAAAATCTCTGATCCAGGACAGATTTAAAGGAAGCAAGTTCTTCCGTTGAATGTCTGATAGTTTCAGAGAAAACTTCCCTCCTATCATCAAAAACAGCAATTTTTGTAGAAGTAGACCCGGGATTTATGACTAAAATTTTCATTTCCACCTCCTGATAAGCTCTTGTGCCTGTTTAATGGTTGTTTCAGTAACATTTGTTCCTGAAATCATTCTTGCAATCTCATTAGTTCTCTCATAATCATTTAACTCTCTTATTGTTAGAAAAGTTTCATTGTTATGAATGTTTTTTTCGACTACGAAATGCTGACCTGGCAAGGAAGCAATTTGCGGGAGGTGAGTAATACAAATGACCTGTCTGTATTTAGAAATCTCAAGCAGTTTCTCTGCTATTTTTTCCCCAGTTTTCCCCCCAATACCAGCATCAACCTCATCGAATGCGAGAACAGGAATTTCATCAACTTCAGCAAGAACAGTCTTGATTGCTAGCATTACCCTTGAAATTTCACCGCCTGAAGCTATAGATACAAGTGGCTTGAAATCTTCACCCGGATTAGTTTTTATAAGGAATTGCACTAAATCAATTCCATCACTAAATAACTTAATTGTTTTACTATCAACCATTATTCCATCACTATCTTCAACTGTTTCAAAGTTAACTTCAAAGTCAGAGTTATCCATTGCAAGGTCTTTCAATTCACTTATTACTCGTTCTTTGAAATCTCTGGCTACTTCTTTTCTCATTGAGGATAATTTTGCAGTGTCAAACTCTAACAATTTCAAAAGCTCATCTTCCTCTTTTTTTAGATTTTCTATCGTTTCAGTAACTGAATTAAAAGAGCTTACCTTTTCTTTTAAATTTACAAGATATTCAATAAGCTCCGATACAGATTTTCTATACTTTATCTTTAATTTTGAAAGTAAAGCAAGTCTATCTTCAACATATGATAATCTTTCAGGATCATAAACCACATTTATACCAAAATTAGAGATGTCTCTGTTTATCTCTTTAAGTTCTGTTTGTAGCTTTTCGATAGCTTCTGCAACATACTTAACCTTTTCAGTTATTGCGGCAGCTTTTTCCATATTTGAATGCAACAAAGAAAATAATTTAAAAATAGACATTTTGTCTTCATCGTATATTAGCGACTGAGCCGTTTTTAGCAAATCATTTAATTCTTTTGAATTTGATAAAATCTTCTCTTCTTCTTCTAATTCCTCAACTTCGACTTCCTTTAAATCGGCACTTTCCAGTTCTCTAATTTCAAAATTAATAAAATCTCTCTCCTCTTTATATTTTCTGTCTTGTTCTTTGAGGTCAAACAGTTTCTTCTTAATCTCTTTAAGACGAAAAATTTCTGCTATTACTTTTTCTCTTACTTCGAAAATTCCTTTACCACCAAATTTATCAAGAAGTTTTAAATGATTAGTTATATCTAATAAAGATTGGACTTCATGTTGACCATGCATATCTATAAGAG
>Ga0209610_1000118_pt1 | contig 39010 bp, 28 predicted proteins | sample LakKivw275mmetaG_FD_184137 | JGI IMG/M metagenome (GOLD analysis project Ga0209610, IMG submission 184137) | Anoxic lake water microbial communities from Lake Kivu, Rwanda to study Microbial Dark Matter (Phase II) - Lake Kivu water 275m metaG... | ecosystem: Environmental > Aquatic > Freshwater...
GTAACCGACTGCAAAAGCGTTCCGGATGGCGTAAAGCGATAAAATCCGGGCAATGGTTTGGTGGTGTCGGGATCGGCGAGCGTCCGACCCGCATCGACGACAAAGCAGTAACCCTGCCGGTCCAAGGCAATGTCTTCCGGATTCCAGTAGCGATCGGTGCTGTAGACATCGGTGCCGATCAATCCGGTATTGGGTATGATCAGGTCCTGCCCTTCGAACTTTCGGGTGGTCACTTCCTGGATTTTGAAGCTGTTGGCGAGCAGGCTGGTGCGTCCGGTCTGGGTGAACCAGAAAGCCGGAGAATCCTCGAGGGTCCGGTTGATATCGAGATAACGTTCGCGGATGGAGACGATTGCCGTCGGAACAATCGCCGAGAACAGACCGGTGCCGTTGACATATAAAGGTAGCGGGCCTTTTAGCTGGTGTTTGCGATTGAAATCGTAGATAAAGCTGAATTCCAGATAATTGGAGTTGCTGTCGGCGGTATCAACGACCGTTACGTAATATTCAAAGCCGTTATGCACGCTGATGCCGGTGAATTGCCGGGATGGTTCGCTGGTTTGTGCGAATACTTCCTCTACCGGAGCCGAACCAATGACATGTCCCACCGAAAATAGATCAAGGCGGTAAATTTTATTGGTCTTATTGACGATCAGCAGGGCCAGACTGTCGTTCTGAGTCACGGCTTCGGGATGCAAAATGAATTGCGAGTAACCCTGCACCGCGCCCCCGCCATCTAACATGACGATGCGGTTATTGTCGGTATCGCAGACGTAGAGAAAATTATCCACGCCGAAGTAGATGTCCGCCGGTCGTCTGAAATTGTATCCGTTTTGATCGTTCAGGATGGGATAGACCAGATTGTAGACCGCTTTGCCGATATTGGCGTAGCGGTCATCAACATCAGGGATGGACGGCAACGGAAATTTATCATGGGAGCAGGACATCCAGCCCGTTGAAAGCGTAAAGAGAATTAATAGTGAAAATATCTTTTGCTTGCTCATAGATTCACATGCATCGAATATTGACTGACAAAGCCCAACCGTCCAAAATTGGCGAAAGAGTAATCCAGGCGTAGGCGGTTTTTACCCATCGGTAAATTCAACCCAAATCCGATCGAAAGATCGCGGTCTTCGCGACTGGTGATATAACCACAGCGTAACGCCGCCAGCTGTCCCAGCCAGTACTCAATCCCGAAATTCAGGTTTTCGGAATTGTCATTGGGGTGGTTGAGTTGGACTGAGCCCGTGATTTTTTGCCGGGCAGTTTCCAGGAGTTCGGCGGCCAGACCTATCCGAAAAATGATGGGCGGGGTGAATTTCTGAAAATCATTAACGCGGACGAGCTTGTTCTGCAAGTCTTTATAGCTGAAACTGCCATGCGGGCCTATTTCCGGCGCGAAATTCGTCACGGCGACGGCGAAGCGGGTGGATTTCCAGCCGGTCTTATAATAGGTGCCGAGATCGAATAGCACCGCGTTCATTTTCAGTTCGGCGAGCGTTTCCGACAGGTATTTGACCGTCACGCCGAAACTGAACTTGTCGGTCATATTGCGGGCATAGGTCAAACCGCCCAACAGGTCGCCGTAGATGAAAGTGCGTCCTGTGCCCATCGGTTGAAGTTCAGTGGTTTCGCGCATTTCATCCGTGCTCAGCGTGCTGAAAAAGACGCCGATTGAATTTATGCTGTTCAGATGCACCACAGCACCGGTATAAGTAATTTTAATATCGGCAAACCACTGGTTGTAATTGAAGAACAGGTCGTGTTGATTGAACTGGCTGATACCCGCCGGATTCCAATATAAAGCAGAGGCGTCGTTGGCCAGCGCGACATACGATTCGCCGAGAGCGATGGCTCGCGCTCCGACGCCGATTTTCAGAAATTGCGCGGCGCTGGTACCCACTCTTTGCCCGCCTAAGTTCGGGAAAAGCTGCGCCGAGGCGCTGACCACGCTTGTTAATCCAATCAATATCAGTCGTCGCATCTTGATCATATCAGAATTCCACCGAAAGTCCAAAGCGGATGTTACGGGGTTCTTTGTAACGCGCCGGATTCAACGGATAGGGATCGGAAACCGGATAAGTGAGGTCCGGATAGAGCGGGTCATTCCAGTAGACGGGCGTCGGATCGCCATACCGGTAGGCTTTGCCGGTGATGGGATTAATGATATTGGCATTTTTATGGTTAAAAAGATTCTTGACTTCGATTGAAAATACATACCGGAGCCGGGCAATCTGGAAGTATTTCTTAAGAGCTAGATCGGCCCACCGCCAGGACTCGGCAATTTCGCTGTACTTCAGGCTTTGATCTTCAACTTCCGTATAAACGGGACGATTGTCACCCGGCCGGTTATAAACGAACTGGGTTGGCGTGTAGCGCTTGCCCGCCTGCGCGAACCAGCGCAGGTTGATGTTCCAATCGCTGAACGGATGCAGATTAAAAAGCGACCACCCCTTCCCTTTCGGAATGCGATAATTGGCATTGCAGGAAAATTGCCAGGGGCGATCCCACACGGCATGCACTTCCTTGATTGGCTCTTCGTTGATACTGCCCTGGGCAATCAGCATGCCGATATCCGGCGATGAGGATTTGGTGGTGGCAACCGAGTAACTGCCGTTGATACTGCCGCTGAAGTTTTTGGAAACGCGGGTTTTGTACTCCACTTCTATGCCCCGCGAGCGGGCGTAGTCCAGATTGATATAGAATACCGCCGAACCGATGCGCGGAATGCCGGTGATCGTGGCAGTCTGCACGTAATCGAATATGTCCTTATAGTAACTGGTGATGCTGATGACGTCATTCTCGGTAAACTTGTGCCGAATGCCCAGTTCATAAATCACCGAGGTTTCGGGATTGAGATTGGGATTGCCGAATTTCTGGTAGGCGGATTTGGAGCTGATGCCGCCCAGCTTAGCATATACGAATTGCGGTTTGGGACGTTTGGAGAAATGCCCGTAGTTCAGGAACAACATTTGGTTGTCGGAAATCGGGAAGGAAACACCTAAGCGCGGCATCAGTCGCATCTTGAAGCGTCGCCCGAAAAGGCTGTAGGTATCCGCTTTATACTGCCGTCGCATTTCGTCGGTCAGCAGGTTATTCGGATTGCTGATGGCGTCATCCACGTATTTGCCCGGAAACCAGTAATCGAGACGCATACCGGCATTCAGGTAAAAACCTTCGAAGCGGATGTCATCCTGGAGATAAAAGGCACCATCCGCCGGATAAACGCGGTAAATGTCCTGACTCGAACCGAATCCGCCTTCAGTCCAGGGATCAACAATGTCAATCAACTGCATCTCCTGAAATGAATTTTCGAAACCGGCTTTGACCGTGTGAATACTACCGATATGACTGGTGATATCGCCTTTGAAGGTATACCATTCGACGTAGTGATCATGCCAGACATCGGAATTGCCATAATCATAAAAGCCGTCGCCGGGAATCACCCGGATCTTGGTGGAATCGTTGGAGGGCGAAAAGTATTCAATCGGGATCCGCGGTACATCCACCGCCATGCTGAACTCATTCCACCCGCGTCCCATCCAGTCCGCCCGCAGATGCGCCCAGTAACTGCTCATACGCAGTTCGTAAAAGGTTTTCTGGCTGATGGTATGCGACCAGAGCAGAGAAACCTGTTCGTTGTCGTGCGTGTAGACGTTGAACAGGTCCAGATTCTTGGAGAATTTGTAAGGAAATCCCGGACCGGGCTCCACGTACTCCAGATTCGTTTGCAGGGACTGCGTATTTTGATTGATCGTAATGGATCTGTTGTATGAAAAAATCAACTTATGAGTTTCATCCAGCTTCCAAGTCCATTTACCCAATGCCACCCAGTTGTTATTCTGACGCGGGGCCAGCGAGGTGGATTTTAATAAACCATTGAAAGTCGGCGCGATCGAAGAGCTCAATTGGTCGGCCGTCTTGCCGGTATAGTCATCGGCGACGGAGGCATGGAAATTGACGAAAAAGTAGATTTTCCCCGGCATTTTGATTTTCATTGCCGGTAATAATCCACCAGTCAGCGGTTCCGGTCCGCTCAGGTTCATTTCGTAAATATCGGTGTTGAAACTCCACGGCCGTGACCGGAATACGCCGAGGTTATCGGATTTAACCGAGAAAAAACCCTCAAATTTATCGGAACCCGACTTGGTCTTGACATTGACCACCCCGGAAGTCGCTTGCCCGTATTCCGCCCGGAATCCGCCGGTGATGACTTCCACTTCTTCGATGGCATTGGCCGGGATATTCAGACCAAAACCAGTTCCCGACAAGGGATCCTGAACTGAAATATCGTCGAGCATGTACTGGACTTCATAGGTGCGGCTCCCGCGAATATGGATTTCGTTGTCCTGATGCGAGACGCCAACCTGTTCGCTGATGATGTCCTGCACGTTCTGGATGGGCTTATTCCCGATGTCCTCCTTGTTGATCGTGCGCACTGTTCCGGTCTCGTTGATCTGGAGCAGAGGTTTCTCGCCGATGACGACGACCTCCTGCCCCAGCGCCAACGCGGTCTGTTCCATTTCGAATTGCAGAAACTGGGTTTTGCCGGCTTCGATCTTCACCCCGGTCTGTTGAATCACCTTGTAACCGATGTAGGACAGCTCAATCGTGTACTCAGCAGGATTGATGTTGCGAATGACAAATCGTCCCTCGATATCGCTGGAGGTGCCGAGATAGGTTCCTAAAACGAGAATATTGACGCCAATCAGCGGTTGCCCGTTCTTTTTGTCGGTGATCTGTCCTTCCAGCTGGCCGGTGCGACCAGTTTGTCCGAAAAGACCACCGGCAACCAATAGTAAGACGATGAACGTGACTCTTTTATTACTGAAACACATAATTCAGAATGGCGTCGAAAAATTGATTGAGATTGTTGTTGCCGTTCAATTGATGCAGGGGCGCTCCGGCAAAGACAAAATCATAGACGCCGGTATTGTCATTCCGTCCCAAAACCACGAACAGCGGGCGCGGCGTTTGGTTTACATCGTTATAGCGGTAGAGGTTCACCGAACCGCTTTTGGCCTTGATTGCGAAGGTCCCGAAAATGGCGTTGGCGACTTTCAGCTGGGGTAAATCCGGAGCATTTGGGAAAACCGCCTTAAAGCTGCTGGTATCGCCGTTGAACACGGCCGGAGGAAAGATGCGATCGTAGTACTTTTTCAAGGAATCCACGGGCGTGAAAGCCAGCGGATCACCCTGTGCGCCAAAACCGGTGTTGAACTGGCAAATGTACATGATCTTGGCGCCTTGCTGACGTACCTCAGGGATGGCGACCTGCGCCGCAATGAAATGGTCGTCATCTTCTTTGACGAGGTCGGTGTACCAGATGATCCGGTCGAAGAGTTTCAGAGTCTCCTTGAACTGAATTACCGAGGCGGGAAAAAGCTTTTCGATGTTCCAGTAATTGTAATTCCCGACAAGCGTAGTCAGCATGTTTTTGTAATACTTGTCCGGTAATCCGAACGTCGCGGTCTCGGAGTTGTGATCGTCAACCAAAAGATATCTTCCGACAGGTTCCCTGACATACCAGAATTTCGTCGGATCCTGTGGCATGCGAATAATTTCACTGCGCGAACCGGCAATGTCCACCGCCCTGATATAAAAAGCATGTTGTCCCTGGCTCAGGCCATCGTCGGCTTTCAGCGTCAGAATCCGGTTATATCCGGCAATGGAGTGCCAGCCGCTGGCGGTATCATCGAGGACATATTCGAAAGCCACAATCGTGGAATCGCCGTCGAGATCGCTCGCATTCCAAGTGAATGACGCCACCGTGTAAGTCGTGTCCGGAATGCGGCTGTCGAGTGTCCACTTGATGACCGGTGCGGTATTGCGAATGGGAAAGGTTTGCACGGCGGGAGTCGGATCAACCAGCGAATCATCGTCCATGGCTTTAACTTGAAAGATATAGGTCGTATCAACACCGGTGATCTTCAAGGCGAATTCCATCGAACGCGCCTGGGTGAATTTCCAGTCCGTTGGTTCGGGATTCTGCTCCCAGGTGTAGTAAAACCCAATGATAAAACCGTCCGCGTCGCGTCCATCCCAAAAGATTTTACGCACGCTCTGGGTCGCATTTAATTGCCGGTCGGAGTCGATGAAAATCGTGGTTTCCGGCGGTTTGTTTTCGGCGTATTTGGTAATCGGCTGACGATCACAGACGCTAAAGAGTCCGCTACCCAACAGCAAACCGGCAAATAAGAGTCTGCTGGTTCGGTTGAGCGTCCTTTTACCTAATACATTCATCCATATTCCTTTAAATACCCGCCGCGTCGCTCCTATTTCAGAAACAGCATTTTGCGAGTCAAGGTCACTTCACGCGCCTTCAACTGACAGAAATAAACTCCGGCCCCAACTATCCTGCCGGAGTTATCCAGGCCATCCCAGCGCACGGTGTAAATCCCAGGCGCACTCGGAGCCGAATGCAGAATTCTGACCCGCGTACCCAATAAATTGTAAATTTCGATCGTCACCGGACTGGCTTCCGGAATCGTGAAACGGATGACCGTCTCGCGATTGAATGGGTTGGGATAATTCTGATCGAGTTGGAACTGTTTGACGGTGGCAACCGGTTGATGTTCAATTTTGGTTGTATGTCCGATGACATCGTTGCTATCGCGCGGCAGGATTTTATAATTGCTAAACGAGAAATAATGCAACCCGATGAGTTTTTCAATTTTATCATTCAATTTGAAAATAGTATCAAGTTGCGCATTAAAGGCGGTAAAGGCATCATCCACGCGCACTTCGCCGGTGCCGTCGTTGATGGAGAATTCACCGTAATTCCCAGCGCCGTCCGGGAAAGGATTGGTCACGGTGACGTTTTCCACACAAATCAGGACACTTTCATAGGCTTCGGCGTTGGCACCGCCGGTTTTGATCTCACCGGTAGTTACCTTGATCGGTTCAAAAGCGCCATAACCCGGTGTCACGACAGTCAGCGATTTGACCGAAGCGATGCGCGTGACGTTGTAATTCTCCTGAACGGTGCCGGTGACTCTTACCCAATCGCCTTTATTGGGTTTCTGGCTGGTATTGTCATACACCCAGATACCGCTCCACATCGTATCATCGTCCTGGATATAATAATTATTGACCCAGTCGGTCGAGTCGGTCATGACCACGCCTTCGACTGTAACCTCGACGCCAGTATAACCCGAAGCGTCATTCAGGTAGCCATGCGTATACTGCAGGTCTTTGATTTTCAAATCGCCATCCCGTACCATATAGAAGTAAACCTGCTGAGTGGTGTCACCCGGCATCTGCGCGATGCCTGCATCCGCATCCGTCGCTGTAACGAAATAACGTACATAAGCCCCGTTAGCCTGAGCTGGAATCGTACCCGCCCAACCGACGCGCGGCACCTGCGTCACTGGTATGGTCTGGAAGGCGCCCCAATCCACGCTGTAATGCAGGGTAGCACCGGTAACACCCTTATTATCAGTTATATCACAGGAAACCATTACAGGATCGGCTGAAGTTGGTGCGCCCGGCACGCGCTTGACATTGGTGATGCTGGGCGGCGGATCGGAAAGAATGATAATATCGTTGGTATCACGGGGATTGATTGAAAAATACGCTAACCCGATATCGCGCGTATAGCCCTGAATGGTGATCAAAGTACCGTTGGAAGGCCACGGATTCAGTAAGTTGTTAAACTGCCCCTTAAAATACATGAAATAATCGTCAATATAGCCCGTCGCAGTGCCGTCGTTAATGACTGCCTGGTTATTGCTGTATGCATTATTAATCACGCGGCAATTCTCGACGCGCACGTATTGACTTTCAAATTGTTCACCAGCGGCGTGGGTGGCCAAATCGGCCAGAGTAACGACGCGCGGAGCTGGTAATGGATTGCCCGAAGAAACGATGGTAATTGGCGTTTCCGGATTGGTCAGTACATTCAGTTGCGTTAATCCTGTATAAGTTGTCAGGTAGCCGGTCACGTAAATCTCATCCCCTTCCTGAACATAACCTAACAAAGTATTGACCTTGACCGTATCATCCTGGATAATGAAAAAACCACTCCAGGGGTCGTTTGTCCCGGATGTCAGATAACCACCCCAGCGGGCGCCGATCCAGAGTTCGCGCGGGTTATGACACATATAGCCTTTGACGACGATTGTATCACCCAAATATTGCGTTTCCTGGGCGGAATCGGGGTTGGTGACAAACTGAATATCGTAAATTGAGAGTGTGTCGTACTCGGCAAACTGGGCGCTGGCCATTACGGCACTAACCAATATTAAAATAATCAGTAACAACGTCTTTTTCATATCACCTCCATTATTATTTTATGATTAGAAGTTTCCCCTGCTGGATTTTATCGGTTTTTTTATCCTGAACAGTATAAATGTACAAACCAGTGGCGATCGCCTGATCGTTTCGCGAAACTAAATCCCAGGCGTGTTCACCACCCGGAAAAATCGTATGCCCTAAAGAGTAGTTTTGATACCACTTGATATCATTGCCATTATAGGTCGAGCCTTTATGCGTGAATTTATCTACTAAATCGCCGGCTAAGGTATAAATGCGCACTTCACAATCTTCCGGCAGATTATAGAAGTACAGTTTCCGTTCCCGCTCGAATTTTCCATCCCAGAGAGCCTGCGCACGATAGGGATTGGGATAGACGCCGACTGCCTCTTTGGCACCGGGGGCAGGCGCTGGTGTCCCCGGACTAACTATCGTCAAATTCTGGAGCCGACTGCTTTCCAGACTCTGCAAATTAAGTTTGGCGTCACCGCTGTCAAAAGCTGTCACACTAAACGCATACTGCCAGCCATTGTGCAGTGGTTCGATTTCATATTTATACTTGAACGTCACGGTCTGAAAAACACCCGGTGAAACTTCGACGTCCGTGGTGATTGGTGCCGTCAGCAGGATTTTATCAAAACCGGTATCGTAGAAGAGGCCATCTACTGCGTCATATTCACTGATCAAAGTCATATTACTAATAATGCCTGAACCGGTCGAATCATCACCGAGCGAAGAGCGGTATATCCGATAACCTTCAAAATCGGGATGCTTTGAAATCAGATCAATCGAACGTTCCGCGGTATCGTCCCATAACAGGGTCACTTTTTGATTTTCAGGAATGACTTTCACAATGGGTGGTGTGGGCGGTGTGGGCAACAGATAGCGATCGAGTTTGCCATTACCGGTAATGTCCTCGCCGGGATCGAGTTCCCCGTCATTGTCGGAATCCTCTCCATGATAGGCGCGATAAGCCCAGAGCGTATTTTCAACCAGGTTTTTCCGCGCGGCTTCGTTATCAATTGTACTCGGATTGAAGCCCGCCTTCTTGGCACAGACCACTGCAAACACGACATTCAGCGTGGAATCGGGCGGTATGCGGTCGAATGGACCCGTCGAAATCAGACACATGCGGTTCCCGGGTTTCTGGAAGATCGCCGATTGATAATAATTCTCGGGTATTGATTTGCGCATCCGTTCATAACGACTGGCTTCATCGGACGGAGCACGATCTTCCTCGGCATCGCCGCCGCTGAACAACCACCAATTATGAAAAGCTTCACCTCGAAAGGTCGTATCGCCCGGCACCGGTTCAGCTCCTAAAAATGCGATGCCCACATAGCTGTCGGTGAATCCGGGATCACCATCATAATCATAACAGTACACCATCTGGATGGCGTCATCATCAACATAGCCGGAAGCCGCATGCAGGTAGAATGGCGAACCGACCCGCGGCGGAGTAATATTGGTATTTCTGACGACTAAGTCAGCCCACAGACCAATATAAACGTCGCGAAGAGTATCCTGCCAGACATTCTTGATGGTATAATTGAAAATTACAAAAGCGTCCGCGAAAGGATAATTCCAGGCATAGGTTTCGAGATGGACACCCAAACCGATCGGCGTATGACCAACGATCTCCGTACCCGTTTGAGGTACGTAACGGTTTGTGTCGGTGAAATTGGCCACGAAATCCTGATGACTAATCGCCTGACCGGAGTAGTATTTATTATCCGGAATCGAGGAGCGCTCGATGACGCGGTCGGTCTCACTACTTGTATTGGTGAACTCGAAATTGGCGGAACCACCTCCGGAAAGGCGTGGTGTGTTGAAGGCACCCGTCGTAACGTGTATGCCAGTTGCGGTATTAGCTCCGACCCACAATCCACCAACGAACAGGTGCTCGATGCCGGAGCCTTTGGGGTAGACGCACGAAGGCTGATCGGTCGGAAACTGGGTTCGGAATCCATCTCCAAAAGTACCAAAATTGGTAATGGTAATGCCAATGTTTCCAGTCGTCGTATATTTGGAATCGTCATCCACGTCGGGTTTTAATAAACCTAATCGCTCGGGCAAATTCTGGGATTGGGCAAATGTAATCAATCCCAGAAGTGTGATGCTGATGATTTTGAACGTCTTGATGGTGATAATCTGCTTCATATTCAACAAGCGGGGTAAAATGTAACAAAACGCCAATCTAAAGCCAAAGAAAAAAATGCAAATTGTCAATTAGTGGGATATTTTTATCTCATAAGTGCAACATCAAGACACTCGCAGTGATCTGAATCCTATCCATTTATAAAATAAATACACTATATTTGTTCTGAATTTTGAAATCAAAGAAAGTGATTTAAGATGAAAAAAATAATGCTACTCCTGACTCTTGCCCCATTCTTCAATTTGACCCACTTATCCGCTGCGCCGGGTAAAGTCTATCTCGTTTTGGGTTCCGATACCGCCATCTGGGACGGTATGAGTGTTTCCAATTATCATAGCACTTACAATCAAAGTCTCTACACCGACCCGTCCCGCAATGCGACCCGGGTCATGGATCCCTCGTGGCGCGAACGTTTCAAGGACTCTTATGGTACAACCCTTAAGCTGACCTGGTGGATGATGGCAGGTAATATCTTCCGCTACGCCACCAATACCAATTTTCCCATCCCGAACATCATGACGCTGTACCTGATGCAAAAATACTATGGCGCCTATATCAGTGAGGTCGGTGATGAACTCACTCTCCACTACCACACTTTCGTCTGGACCGATTATGATCAGGACGGTGTATGGTACTGGAACCAGGCCAAGGATTTCAACGAGTCGCGTGCTGATTTTGACTTCACGCTGTGTCAATTCCTTTTAGAAGAGAACGTTTTCCCGGTTTCTTTCCGTAGCGGCTGGCATGCCATGGACGATCACTGGCAACATTATCTGAATGAACTCCTCCCCTACAGCCTGCACAACGACTGGCCGAGTAAACGCACCTACGATCCCGAACCGATTGATAATATTTACGACTGGTCGCAATCGCCTTCCACCTTTATCCCGTGGCATCCGTCGCTCGCCGATTATCGTCTTCCCGGCGACGGTCCGGGCTGGAATGTCCGTTCGACGCACTTCAATACCGCTCGCGGACGCAACCTGTTAGATTCGCTTTTCAATCGGGCAAATCAAGGTCAGGATCAATTAGCCTGTTTCTGGGGACACCTGCCGGAAGAAGATTTCATTTCGAATATCGCCGCGCTCGATTCCCTGGCGCAGAAGGCGGCCCTGAAATATCCCAATGTCAAATTCCGCTATTGCACCGCCGTCGAAGCCTATCAGTTCTGGCAAAATAAGGTTGACACTCTCGCCCCTGATGTAACTTTCGAGGAGATTGTAACCGGTGAAGACGTCGCTTTCCGCATTACTACCGATGAGCCGATTTTTCAGCGAGTCCCTTTTGTAGCAGTCAAGGACATTTACGAAAACTATTCCGTCTTACCCTGTAACGCCATTGGGGAAAATACCTGGCAGACCACCAGCCTCAAAAAGGCGCATTTGGCCAAAGTCGGGGTCGCCGTATGTGATACCCTCGGCAACCAGACCAAGCAGTTCATCATCTATAAACCGGATGATATTTATATTGACAACGAAACCGGCGACTATCAGGAAATCAGCGGTAACTGGAGCACAATTACTGCAACGAACCACTGGGGACGGAATGCACGAGTCGCGCAACTCGCCACAGGTGATACCGTCCGCGTCAGCTGGCATCCCTCGATACCTCAGACAGCACTTTACAATATTTATATTCAGATGCCCGAAACCGATAATCCCGCCCAGTATCTGACCTATAAGGTTTTCAGCGATGGAACTTGTCTTGACACGATTACCGTTGACCTGGCGCTGACTCCAAAAAAATGGCATTTCCTGACAACGGTGAATTTACCTGCGTATGCTGATAATTATCTCTTATTAGAATCAAATGCCATTAACCAGGTGGGGAAAAAGGTTGCCGTGGATGTTGTGAAATTCTCCGCGCTGGTGCGCGATTATGACCTCATCTGTACGAATCCGGCAATTGACTTCGGCATGGTTCCGCAGGTTGATACTGCCTATTACGAATTGACGCTGACTAATGGCGGTTATAAGAATCTGGAAATCACCAACATAACCGCTGGTACACCGCAGATTATTGTACCGACGGAATTTCCGATCATCATTCCGCCGATGAGCTCGATCATCGTCCCCATAGGACTGGCGACGGAAAACCTGGGACCTTTCAACGACACCTTGAAAATCCAGTCCAATGATGCCGGTGAACCGACACTCGCCATCCCGGTTAACGCTACCATCAGCACTTATTTCGTCATCGTGGATAATGAAGATTTTGATAACTATTATGAGTTCGGTACCTGGCGTACAAGCGTCGCTCAGGCCTACGGACCTTCCAGCCGCTACGCGCCTCTCAATCAGAATCCACGCGCCTATGCCCGCTACACGACCCAAGTCAAACTCGACGGAATCTACGACCTTCATGAAATCGTCCCCACTACAGTCAATGCTTCGGATACTGTTTTGTATGTTGTTCTGAAAAACAATATCGTCATCAATTCCGTCATCGTCAATCAAAACACGGGCAGTGGCAACTGGGTAAAAATCATCAGCGGATTACCATTCCGGAAGGGCGAATCCATCACGGTCCGCGTCGTGGACACCGGCCGCAGTTCCAATTCCGGCTGGGTGCTCCGGGCCGATGCCATCAAACTCACCTGGCAGAAGGAAATCAGCTCCGGGACCGACCAAAACCTGACCGGTTTGCCTACTCAGTTCGAACTCTCCCGGAATTTCCCGAATCCCTTCAATGCCGCGACAACTATTAATTACGCCGTGCCGACTCCCGAGTTAGTCAGAATCACCGTCTATAATGCATTAGGACAAGTAGTCGCCGAACCGGTGAACTATCGGCACACACCCGGATATTACTCGGCCACTATTCGCCTGGACAAACTGAGTTCCGGTTTCTATTTCTGTCGTCTGACAGCAGGCGAAACCGTACTCGTGCGGAAAATATTGCTGCTTAAATAATCGCATTTAAGGCAGTCTCAAAGCGAGTAAAGAAATCTCAAATCTCAAACAGTCCTCAATTACCTGAATTCTAACACGCTGACCTTAGGACTCCGTGTTTAATAATTGAGTATTTGAATTTCTGATTTGTTTAAAATTTGGAATTTAAGATTTGGAATTTTCCTTCGATTACGTCTGGCTTCTACTTCACTTTAGGTAATATTTCCTTGAGCACATCCTTGTGTACCGTGTAGCTGAGCATTTTCAGTTTGACAAAGTCGCCGCGCCAGAAATAGTAACCCTTAAAAGCACCCCATCGGGAACTGCGGCCCGAATCCTTGATCAGGAACCAGTCCCAGTTGCCTACTTTCGTGTACCCGACTAAATGCAGTCCGTGGTCATCCGCAGTCGTGCCGTCAAAGATGCGCAAATCGCGCGCCGACTGATTGATTTTGTCAGGTGGAATATCAAAATCCGGCACAAACGCCACATCCTCAAAGCCCAAATAACCGGCATCGCCGACATCTCCGCCAATGGCTACGGTGTAACCGCTAACCACAGCCTTTTTTATCAGGTTATACCATTCCTCCATCGGTAAATTGATATAAGATGAATCGTGCCACCAGTTGTCCGGCACCTTGAACTCGCCGCGCGTATAAAACGGGATCTCGCTCGTGGACATCACATCGCGGTAATCCGCTAAATTGAGCTTCAGCACCTTCTGCAGGAATTCGGTCGGTGTGTAGGTCTGCTCCTTCCAGACAAACTTCTGCGGCGGTTCACCGAGATGCTTGTTCAGAATCACCTTGATCATCGCCAAAGCTGGCTCAACGTCCCAGTAATCATGTTCTTTGCAGTACTCCAAAAAGTTCGTCAGTTCTTCAATTAAAAACGTATGATCGTGTTTGTCACCTTTGAGCAATCCGGTGTAAACATCAGCCGGAACCGCGCCGTACTTCGCCATTGTCCGGAAGACGCCATTCACTTCGCCGCCTTCCGCGAAATGCGAATCGCCGCGCTCCTCCAAATAGCGCCGTGCTTTTTCCACATACTCATAATAGACCGTATGCAGTTCCGAAAGCTTGATTGTCTGATGCGTCAATCTAAAAACTTCGGATTCCAGGAAAGACGTTCCGCAGAAGCACCAGCACATGCCCGACTGGTACTGCGCAACCGGTTCCCAGTGCCAGAGCGGCTTGAAAGCATCCACACTGGCGGGCTTCTGTATCCCACCTAAGTCGGACTTGAAAATCAACTCCTTACGTTCGGCCTGCTTTTTCTGAGCCGCCTGCCGGTCGCGAATGACTTCCAATAGCGAATCGGCGCGTTTCTGGGTTAGTTCACGCTCCTTTTCCAGCTGGTCGAGCACCGGGTCGATGTACTTGGGAATATAACTCCCCTTGTTTACCTGCCCGAAACCTGTACTGCCGGCCAGTAACAGGATCAACAAACCTTTTTTGCTGACTTTCTGCATATTCAATCCTTTCATATAACCGTAAAATTTCATCCAATTTTAAATATTTGCCGTCAATATTCAAATGTTCCTGTAACGCTATCGCATCTTTGGGACTCTAAATCGCCAACTAACCATTGGAAAGGAGTTTATATGGAAATGCTAATCGATTTCCCCGAAGGTCTGCGAGTGGACGCCCACTTCGGTAAATATCACGTTTTAACCGACCAACCGTTAACTGCGGGTGGCGCTGATGCCGCGCCCACGCCCTTTGCGCTATTCTTGGCCTCACTCGGAACCTGCGCCGGTATCTATGTCCTCGGTTTCTGCAAACAGCGCAACATTCCCACCCAAAACATCCGCCTCATCCAGCGCGTCAGCCGCGACTTCGCCACCGGCTTAGTTTCAAACGTCCAGATCGAAATCCAGGTGCCGCCCGATTTTCCCCAAAAGTACCATGATGCCCTGATCCGCGCCGCCAGCCAGTGCGCCGTCAAAAAGCATCTCGAAAATCCACCGCAGTTCGAGATAGTGACGAAAGTAGCCTAACTCCGTCGGTGAAAATAAATCACAAATCCTAAATCACAAATCTCAAACAATATCCAATTACCAAAATTCTAAACACGATAACCTCTAAGGTTCCGTGTTGATGACATTGAGTATTTGAATTTCGAATTTTTTTAGAATTTGAAATTTGAGATTTGGAATTTTTACTTTAAAAGTCATGTTCTTCTTTTGATAAATTGACCAAAAGGTCTTAATATTTGCCCCGATGATAATACATGTAAAAGAAGCAGATAGGTGAAGTGGCGGTAATCATCGTCATTGCGGCCTACATCGCGGCGCAGATGTTGGCTGACATCTCCAGCCTGAAAATCATCCTGTTTTTGGGTTTCTCAATGGATGCCGGAACTCTTATATATCCAATCACTTTTACCTTGCGCGATCTCGTCCACAAAACCATCGGTATCAAGGGTGCCCGCACGGTGATTGTTGCGGCGGCGGTGATTAATTTGGTGATGGCGCTGTTGTTCTGGTTGATTGCCAGATTGCCCGGCGATCCGGCCGCCGGGGATCAATCCGCTTTCGCGACTCTTTTAGCGCCGGTCTGGCGCATCGTCATTGCCAGTATCATTGCCGAAGTCTTGGCCGAACTCGTGGACACGGAAGCCTACCAGTTCTGGATTTCCAAGGTTACCGAACGTTTTCAATGGCTAAGAGTCCTGTTCAGCAATGCGATCAGCATTCCGATCGATACGTTGATTTTCGTCTGGGGCGCATTCGGCGGCAAATATGCCGGGGCGGTCATCTGGTCAATTTTCTTGGCCAATCTCCTTTTAAAAGGCGCCACGACTATCGCGAGCCTGCCGCTGATCTATTTAGTACGCGAAAAAAAACAACTACAACATAACCATCAGGAGTAAAGCAATGCGACTATTTATGGGAGTATTAACTTGCGCCCTCCTGCTATTTTGCGGATGCAGTAACAGGGAAATCATGGAGGTTCGGCAAATGGCAATCAATGACGTTGATATCACAAAAATCAGCGACGGCAATTACCGGGGCAGTTTCACTTACGGTAAATTTACCTATGAGGTCGAAACAACCGTGAAACATGGGCAAATCCGATCGATCAATATCCTGTCCAACCGTACCACCAAACCGGCCAAAATGGCTGAGGGCGTGATACCGCGGGTTATTCAGCAGCAAAAAATCAATGTTGATGCGGTGTCGGGAGCAACCACCACCAGTAAGGCACTACTCAAGGCAATTGAAAATTCTCTTAAACAATAAGAATACTGCCCGTCATCATGCTTGAATATCATTATTTAATTCAGTATTTTCCCTCTGTGAGGTGCGTACGAAATATTCGCGGAACAGGTAATAAACGAATAACCAGTTCTTCAATATTCAACTGTGGAGGGTGTGGCAATGCTGATCAAACATAGACGACTCTTGACTTGGATAATCATTTTAATACTGCTGTTTGTCGTAATTCCGGTGGGCAGTTTCATCTGGTGGAAATACAGTCTCTCGCAAAGTCTGGAAAAGAATTCGGTCCTGATCCAGACCGGAGCGGGATTTGTCGAATACGCCGAGACCGGGCGCGGTCGGGTTGTCCTGCTGTTGCACGGCGGTGGAACGGGATTCGACCAGATCAATTTTTATCGTGAATTGGCGGCTCAGGGTTTCCGGGTGGTTTGTCCGACCCGACCCGGCTATTTACGCACGCCCATCAATACCGGTAAGACCTTCAGAACCCAGGCGAATATGCTTTATGAATTTTTAGACCGCTTGGGCATTCGCGAACCGGTGGCAGTTGTCGCTAATGGTCTGGGAGGACCGCTGGCGATCAATTTTGCTTTTTATTTTCCTCAGCGGGTCAGTTGCATCGTCTTTCACGATGCCGTTAGTCAGAGTTATACCCCGGCTTCGATCGTGGACAATTCCTTCGCGACCCGCCTGTTGTTAGCCGGTTTCCGCAACGATTTCTTCGGCTGGATCCAATCGTTGGCGGTCGCCACCTTCCCCAAGCTGGTATTCGAGCAATATCTACGTGCCGAAACCAACCTCCGCGGCGAACAATGCGAACAAATTGCCCGGGCACTGATGGCGAACAAGGAAGAAGTACAGAAGTTAAAAAAATACGTCAACATGTACGCTCCGATGAGTAAAAGGCTCTACGGCTTGAAATATGAAGAAGCACTCTGCGCCAATCTGCCGCGCTACCAACTGGAACGGTTAAATATTCCGACACTGGTAATCCACAGCCGGCTCAATCGCACCGTGCCGATCAGTCACGGCGAATTCTTGGCGGCAACAATTCCTTCCGCTCAATATATTGCTTACGACGGGTTGGGAAGTCTATCCTGGTTTGGTGGTTACCGCCAGGCTTATACTGCCAGCCTGATCAATTTCCTCAAACAGAACAGCTAAGCACCTTATTTCATTAGCAGGCATTTTTTAGTCGCGCTGTAATCAGCCGCATTAATCTGGTAGAAATAAATCCCGGAAGGTAAATCCTTGGCTTCCCAGCTGACCGTATAGATTCCCGGCTGATGAGGTGCATCAATCAACATTTTAACCAGTTGCCCATTATAGTTAAATATCTTGATCGTCACGCGGGTGCTGATCGGAACGTGATAATTAATTTTAGTCACCGGATTAAAGGGATTCGGATAATTCTGTTCCAGCTGGAAAGAATCCGGGATTTTGGTCAGGTAACCTTCTCCCGCGATGCCGGTCAACGCTTCCGGGTAGATAAAGACATCATCAATGACGATCCCAACATTGGTCACCGCGGCGCCCGAAACAAAGCACCAGCGCACCCAGGTCTTAGGGTGCGTCGGACCGCAATAATCATCGAGACTGACGGCAATCTGTTTCCAACTGCGCTGGACACCGGTCAGGCACAACAAAGTCGTCCAGGTATTACTATCGCTACTGGCTTGGAAATAACAAAAATCCTCGTTTTCCTGAATCGCATAAATCGCCCAGAATTTCAACGTCGCGTGCTGGATACTGTTTAAACGCAAACCTTCGGTAAAGGTCAACTTGGCGGACATGTCGTTTAAATAGGGTGTCACCCCACCGTTGCAATGCACGGCCAGTTGCCCGGAATGGCGGTCGGGTTTGTTGGTTAATCCCCACCCACCTTCCAACGTCCAGTCGGCATTGGGACTTTCAAAGCCTTCCAAAAAGTTAGTAGCCGATAGTTGCGCGTGAACCACATTATTATAGAGGTTATAATCGTTGCTCAGGTCAATAATTTTAAGTTCAACGGCATACTGTCCGGCGTTGGTGATGATCAGTTCATCGAACTGGACAACGAGCTCTTCGCCGGGCGCCAACGTTTCGGCAGCGACAGTGTCGCAGAAAATTACCTGCGGGCCATCGGAAACCACACAGGCAACCTTGAAATCGGTCTCGGTACTTTTTCCACAATTGCGCAGAGTCGCCCCAAAAGTCCCTGGCACCAAAATCGGAAAGGAGGCCCCCGGCGTCCAGAAATCCACGACTGCAAGGTCATGCTGGGGGGCTTGAAGATGCATGGCACAGGGAATGGAGAAGCCGTCTGCTGACAGGTCATTGGAAATAAAGAGGAGATTGGCATGATAATCGCCCGGCTCCATGCCGCGGGATACAAATTTCACGTCGAAGATTGCGTTGTTTTGAGGGACAATCTTTCCGCCGCTATTGCTCAGCCCGATCCAGGTAGCAGGCGCGGAACCGAATCCAATTGTCGTCATTTCCCCATTGTCCACGCCATCGTTGGTAAAAACCGGAGAGCCACCCGAAGTAATGCGAATGTTATCCACGAAAAATCCAGTCAGATTGGGGTCGTCATCGGTGGCATAACCCATATCGGAAGCGAATGCCCAGCGGATTTTCACCTGACTTGATTTATAGTTTGTTAAATCGAAATCCGCCGCTTTCCAGCCATTGCTATTGCCGCCCCAGCCGGCGATATTTTGTCCGAGGTTCCATCCTTCTTCCGGGTGACCAAAGCTCCACAGATTCTGGCAGTTGTATACCGGTGTCACGGGTTGTATGACCTGATAGTTCTGCCCGCCATCAGTCGAAATCCAGACATTACAGCCATCCCACCCATCGTAGGGTGCAATCGAGCCAGCAGGATCTTCTACTGCATATTTGACCTGAAAAGTCAGTCGCGGACTGACACTCTGGGATAAGTCAATCACGGGTGACTCCAAATATTGCAACCAGTGATCGGCATAACCGCCCAGATCGGGATCGCCGCACCACCAGGACTCGCCTTCATAGGCATTGAAATCAGCGCAGTGAAAAGCAAAAATCGCCTGCTGATCAACCACGGCGAAATGCAGGTCACCGGAACCGTTATTGGTGACCGTCACGGGCACGATGCTCGAATCACCAACGGTCAGATTGACGTCGATTGTCGTCGGATTGACACTCAGACTGGGTGCAGTCAGGAGTGCATCATAAATAAAAGGCATATAGGTACCCATGCCACACTGCCCCCAGCGGATGCGGAAATAGCCGCTTTCACCCCAGTCAGGACCCCAACTGTTTTTACAAATCCAGTACCGTTCAGTGTCATCCCAACCGACGATCAGAATCGCATGTCCCCCCTCTTCGCCGCCGGTAATATGTTCATAAATACCGCTCTGATAACTCATAAAATCGGAATATACGGTGTAACTGGCGGAAACCGGATGCTGAAGCAGGGCGGCTTTGATATTGTCGATAATATCTTCTTCGAGAGTGATATAACCCCAACCGGGAATCGTGGTCACCTTGGATTGCCAGTCACTGCACATCTCACTGCAAGAAACAGTATGCGAAGCCCGATACGGAAAGCATACTTCGGGTGGGATGCCGGTCTGCATGGCAATGTTTAAAACCGTCTCAGGATTATCGCCATCGCATCCGCCGGTCTCATTACAGGACATGACAAACTGTTCCGACAAATCGGGCATCGAATCAAGGCGGGCATTGTGTATCTTCCACCAGGCTTCGATCTGGGCCATACCGGAAAAATCCCAGCAACTGCCGCAATTACCCTGATTGCGCACGCCGGTGACCCAGTTACCACTATTATTGCGCCAGTCAAAATGCGTCGGCAGACTTTTCACTCGCGGCAGGCGCAGAATCTTCTCACCTTGATAACGGGCAGGATCGATGATTGTCCCGCAAAGTCGACGGCGTTCAGCCGGTGTCAACTTTGTCACCCAGTTTTCACCAGCCGTCCAGGAGGCATTATTTTTTAAAATTGCCTCTTGAATAACCTTGAGGTTAATATTTTCTACCTGTGCGAATGATGGTACTCTAAAAAGCAGAGCAACAATGACCAGACCGAACGATTTTGTTTTCATATTATCCCGGATTTATTAAGGTTAAAATTCCCCCCTCTTATCAGCCTTACCTCATAGTCAAGTATGTCGCTGATGGAGATTTATTAAGAATTTCTTTAGATAGTCAGAAAATTATTTCTTTTCCTGACAGCACCAATGACACAGGATACTGGCAATGGCAAATAAGGCGCATAGCCCAGCGAATAGAAGGTAACGGGTAGGTTTCAGATCAAATGGCATCCAGCCGGTCAGCTTTACCACGATACCCGCGACTATACTCAAGATCCCGAGATAGTAAAAAATCTCGAACATCAACTTCTTACACATACCGCAATCCTCCATGTTTTGTTCTAAGATTTCAATTAACCGGGTTGAATGTATTCAATTCTCTGAGTAAATGCAAGTGATTAGGCATCATTCCTGAAGGTCGGGATAACGATTGAGCCTGTCCTGCTCAGTTCGGTTTTTCTTGTCTGGGCGCGGAATTTGTTTTAAGCTATGCCGCTTTTTGGAGAGGTGTCCGAGTGGTTGAAGGAGCACGCTTGGAAAGCGTGTGTAGGCTTATACCCTACCCGGGGTTCGAATCCCCGTCTCTCCGCATTGCCTACACTAGAACTGATTTTACACGCTTGGAATGCACGTATAGGTTTTTATCTAACCCGAGCTGAGTAAATGTTTTAGCGGGACGTCAGGTGGAGCAATCCGACTGATTTATCCGAAACACTTCATGCAACCAGGCTGAACTGACTGGTATTCAGCAGGTATCGGTCCCTGAGAATATCATTCTTCGAGCAGTTGTTTCAGCACTTTAGAGGTCACTTCCGGGTTGGCTTTGCCTTGTGTTTTTTTCATCACCTGCCCCATAAAGAAGGCAAAAAGGGTTTGCTTGCCAGCGTGGTAGCGTTCAAGTTCATTTGGATTTTCGGCCAGAACAGCCCGGATTACTTTTTCAATCGCACCAGAGTCGGAAACCTGGATGAGTTTATCTTCGACGGCGATGGCCTCGGCGGTCTTGTCATTTTTCAACATGCGCTCGAGAATTTCCTTGCCGACGTTAGTAGTTACCTTACCCCCTTTTACGATCGTCAATAAACCCGCCAAACGTTCGGGAGATAGGGGAAATTCGGTGATGCGGATTTCATTCTGCGTGAGAATACGCAGTACTTCACCCTGAATCCACTTACTTACCAGCGGAGGGTCATTCACTAACTGATTGACTGCCTCAAAATACGCAGCTAAATGACGATCACTGCTCAAGAGGTCTGCGTCGTAGTCTCGTAATTTATACTCGGTCACGAAGCGCTTAAATTTTGCATCGGGCAGTTCGGGTAGCTTATCCCGTACCTCTCTGATCCACTGCTCATCAATTTTCAGTGGAACCAGATCCGGTTCCGGAAAATAGCGGTAATCGTTGGCTTCTTCCTTGGTGCGCATCGGACGGGCGACACCGTTCGATTCATCCCAGAGTAAAGTCTGCTGGAGGATGGTTCCTCCGGCATCCAGAACCGCTGCCTGCCGTTCGATTTCAAATTTCAGCGCGCGCTCCACTCCCCGAAACGAATTCATATTTTTCATCTCGGTTTTCGTCCCAAAGCGGTTTGCGCCCCGCAGGCGCAGGGAAATATTCGCATCGCACCGCAAACTACCCTGTTCCATGTTGCAGTCGCAGATTTCAAGGTATTCCAGGGTCTGTTTGAGTTTCATCAGATAAGCGTAGGCTTCCGCCGGTGAACGCAGATCAGGTGCGGAGACGATTTCGATCAGAGGTACTCCGCAACGATTGAAATCCACCAGCGTATCATCCATTCCGTGGATGGATTTACCGGCATCCTCTTCCAAATGAATACGGGTGATACCGATGATTTTTTCTGTTCCTTCGCAACGAATCTTTAATCGGCCATCATCACAGAGCGGTTCGTCGTACTGCGAAATTTGATAGCCTTTCGGCAGATCGGGATAGAAATAATTCTTGCGGGCAAAACGGGAAAACGGCCGAATCTTGCACTCAGTCGCCAATCCCATCCTTAAGGCAAATTCGACAGCCTTTTTATTTAACACCGGCAATGTACCCGGCAGACCGAGGCAAACCGGACAGGTTTGTGTATTCGGCTCGGCGCCGTAGACATTGCGGCATGCACAAAAAATCTTGGACTCGGTCAATAGTTGTGCATGGACTTCCAAACCGATGATGGCTTCGTATTTATCATTCATTGCTGAGGAATTCTCACTCCAATTATGGTACACGAACAGGGATCATGAGTATTTCGCTGTTATAGGTTGCGTCGGTAATGAAAATTGTTCTGAGATCGAGCAAGTCCACAAAAAGACGATAGACTTTGGTGCCGTGGGAATTGACGGTAAAATTGCCGCTGTGCGAGCCGTTATTGTCGGAATCGGCCAGTGCAATGCGCCTTTTATTTTCGCTGATACTCTGGCCAAAATGCAGGAGCACCAGCTCACCGGGTGCATATCCGAAAGGACTGCTATTGCTGACTGTGACACTCGCGGCGAGCGTGGAATTGTAATTTATGCTTGGCAAGGTGTCGCGACTGAAGTAGTACCCCAAAGGGTCACCTCCGGAAGTCGTAGGCAACTTCAACGTTGTCGGTGTCCCACTAATAGTAAGCGTCACTTGTTCGATACCGAGAGCCGAGGAAGAATTGGCGATCAGCATCGGAGTGACCTTTTTCAGCTTCCAGTCCTTACGGGCGTTATTCGTATTTTGGGTTCGCAGGAAAATGGCTATTTGACGCGTAGTGAGATTAAAACTTTTGTTAGAAGAATCCTGCGGTGCCTGCCTTTCAGAATAATTCCACGTGATAGTACTATCGAGCGTGTCGGTGACGGTCACTATCGTATAAGTCGTATCATATAGCCAGATCGCAAGCGAATCAACATAAGTCGAATCAATGTTAATTGCCGTGGTATCTTTATACGTCGTTGTAAGGTAATGAATCGCGGCGATGGACGAGTCGCGGACGGTCCGATAGCGTACCACCTTGAACTGACCGCTGACATTATAGCGTATCTCGACGGTGGCTGAATCCCAGCCGATGTCAATCGCCATGATCGTATCGGAGACCTGGTTCATTATCCGACCAAACTTGATTTTGGAATAGTCGTAGCCCAGCGTATCACCGAGAGTGATCCTGGCCAGTGCACTGGCTGTATATTCCTTATCGCGAGCGGCGCCGTCATTTAAGCCATCGAGTGATAATGCTTCATCCTGGCTGACAGCCCTTATCAGGGCATCTTCAATTTCGGTTCTTTCCGGAAGCAGATAGACCTTGGTGGATTTTTCACATGCCATCAGGACGAAAATAGTAATTATCAGAATTATCGTTAGGTTCTTCGTCATTACCAGGAAATTTGGAATTAATTGCTGAAAAAGCAAAGGTTTTGTTCAGCCCTGTTTGAATCGGTTAACCTTTGATAACGCCAATCGGCGTCAGCCGTGCAACCTTTTTCGTAATGCCCGCCGCGTGCATGGTCTCAACGACTTCGGTAACATTTTTATAGGCGAAGGGCATTTCTTCGGCTATGGTGCCTTTCTCTTCCGCCAATACGACTACTCCAGCATTTTCGAGCTCCCGCAGTAGATCCAGTCCACGTGCTTTTGTTAACGCCTGGTGACGCGACATCAAGCGTCCCGCACCATGACAGGCACTACCAAAGGTCTCGCACATCGCCCGGGCTGTTCCCACACAAACATAACTTTCCCGACCCATGTCGCCCGGAACCAACACCGGCTGACCGGTTGCCTGGTATTGCGCTGGCAAATCCGGATGACCGGGACCGAAAGCGCGCGTTGCACCTTTGCGATGCACACAAACCCGACGTATTTTGTTTTGGAACTGATGTTCCTCGATTTTGGCAACGTTATGGGCAATATCCCAAATTACATGATAACCGAGTTCTTTAGGACTGATACTCAGCGCTTTAAGGAGTGCCTCTTCAATCAAGGCACAAATCACCTGCCGGTTAGCAAAAGCAAAATTGGCGGCGGCACGCATCGCACCCAAATAATTGCGACCTTCGGTGGAATTCAAGGGCGTGCAGGCTAATTGCCGATCAGGAATAGTTATGCCGTACTTTGTAGTTGCCCGCAATGTTTCTTTTAGAAAATCATCACAGATTTGGTAACCGAAACCGCGCGAACCGGTATGAATCGTAATGGTGACATTCCCCTGCCGCAGACCCAAGCCTTGTGCCAGATTTGCATCATAAATTTCGTTTACTTCACTGATCTCAATAAAATGATTACCACTGCCGAGTGTACCCATCTGATTGGCGCCGCGCTCATAAGCACGAGCGGAGATTATATCCGGCATTCCGCCATCTAAATAGCCGCGGTCTTCGATACTCTCAAGGTCATTTTGAGAACCGTAACCCTGTTGCACCGCCCAACCGGCACCCTGGGCGACGACTTGCTTCAGATCGGCAATAGAAAGCTTGCGAATCGCACCATGGGAGCCGACGCCGGTGGGCACCTGACCAAAGATTGCGGTCAGAAGCTGCTTACAGCGCGGTCGGACAAATTGGGAAGAAAGATGCGTGCCGATCAGGCGTACCCCGCAGTTGATGTCGTAACCGACACCGCCGGGCGAAATAATGCCATCATCCAAATCGAACGCGGCTACGCCTCCAATCGGAAAACCATAGCCCCAGTGAATATCCGGCATTGCCAGCGCATATCCGACAATACCCGGCAACTGAGCAACGTTGGCAACCTGCTTCACGCTTTCGTCGCTCCGGATAGTCTCCATCAGTTTCTGATTGGCGTAGATCCGTCCAGGAACGCGCATATTGCCCATCGGGAGAATTTCCCAGATTTGCGTCGAAATTTGTTTCAGGTTCACGGCTTCCATCGCGCTTCCTTAAATATCAACTACGAAACGTCCAAGCCAGCTATCATCAATTTCCGAAACCTTGAGTTGATGATAGGTGATGCTCTTTAATTCACGCTTAAGCTGATGGCGACTGTAATCTATTTTTTCACCGATCGCGCGTGCCTGCAGGCTGTAATTGTCGAGGCGCGTGATCTGAATAGTTTTAAATACAAATTCCTTAACGAAAACCTGATACAACAGTTCGCCCAGCCATTCGCGAAATAGCAGCTCGCGGTCGTCGCCCCTGACCGACAATTCCACTGTTTCATGCGCCGCTACCGTCGCGGGATCGACGACGAGATCCAAAAGTGCCAGACCAGCGTTGTTAAATAACTCCTTAAGCGACCTGCCGACCACCTCGATTCCCAGGTCGGAAGTATGCGGAAATAGTTTATAGCTCTTTTGTTGCGACATAATCATTACCTGTCAATAATCTAAGCACAAAGCGGGAATTTTATCCTGCGCTTTAACGAATGTTCGTGCCCAATTACAAGGCCAAGATAAGTATTGTAACCGAAGTATGCCGCCCGTATCAAAATGGTTGAAAACAATAAAATGAAAGGATACGAATATGAAACCAAACGTCGGAAAAATTGATAAGATCGTGCGCTGGATTGTCGGACTGGTAATTTTGATTTTGGGCTTTTACTACCGCAGTTGGTGGGGACTGGTCGGCCTGATTCCTATTCTGACCGCAATTATCAGTCGTTGTCCACTTTACCTGCCTTTTGGAATCAACACCTGTAAAATCAGCGATAAACAATAATTTCATCTAACGGCTATCAGGAATCCGCATGACTGGCGACGGTTATGCGGATTTTAATTTTAGCACCTTTAGCGCAATCCAGCACCAGAGATTAAGTCCTTCCAAGTGCTTTTAAGTACGTTTAAGTGCTAAAAAAACAATTTTACTTACAACCAAAACCCAATAATACCACTGATCTAATTTCCGCTCAGCACACCAAGGGTGCGAAGAAATTTTAAATTGATGCCCCCTGAAGATTACCGGAAAAATCCCATGGTTAATGCCCTACCCCCTGCCTGGTAACGGCGAAAACCTGCAAATCCTCGGCGATCGTAATCCTTGGTGCCAAATCCGAACCATAGTACTTTTCAATATTCAATGTTTCTACTTCCCGCGGGATATGCGTAATTAGTACTTGCCGTGGTCGAGCTTGGTGGATCAACTCTTTGATTTTGGCGGGATTCATATGTCCGGGATTAGCATTTTCATCAGAATTGCCGCATTCAATCACCAGTAAACCCACATCGCGCGTCGCTTCAAGAAGTTCAGCACACAGATCAACATCGCCGGTATAAAGCAGGCTGAGTCCCTGCTCCTCAAAGCGATACATCAGACTTTCAGGAGTATGATTGGAGGCAAACACTTTTACCCTATACTCGGGGAAAACATATTCACCGGGAAGAACAGGACTGAACTCCGGTGGAAATTCAGTCTCAGTAACCCATTTGGCGAAGAGTTGTGTCAGATCATCGTAATATGACTTGAATTCAGGATGAGCATGGATGGTAATTGGCGCAGTTGGGCGTTGCGGCTTGTAATATTTGCGTGTAAACAACAGCGGCAGAAAATCCGCGAGATGATCAAGGTGAAAATGGCTGTAAAAGACCCGCCGGATCTCTAAAAGATTTCGGCGGGCACAGGCAATTTGCCGTACTGTGCCGGAACCGCCATCCAATAGCACCGTCTCCCGGCCAATATCCAACAGATAACCGCTGCAATTTCTTTTGGGAGTCGGGATAAACGATCCAGAGCCGAGAATTGTAAGACGCATTGTCATGCACCTCTCATTGATTCCAGTTAATTGAGCACCAGGTAAGTCATTTCAACTGCCAGGCATGCTGATAGTCGAAAATCGGGATAAAAAGATGCCAGGCATTACCGAAGGGATATTCGCCATAGACCAGTTTATAGCCAAAGCTGAACTGATTGCGCGGCGAAGGATGCCACTGCAACAGGCATTTGCTTTCCCAATTGAAACCGTCGTCGGATCCGGGGAAAATGAAGACATCCGAATCGAGCATAACGTCAAGCGTCCGATTAACCTGGCGGCGGTAATCAAAGCCGGTGCGCAATCCATAACCATGATAAAAAGGCATCAGTCGCGGATAGGCCAAAGGCAGATCTATTGTCGTTCTTTCATCGAGTTTTCCGCAACGCAGACCAAGGTTGAGGCTAGCTTTAAATGATATTAATTGCTCACCATACCGACGTGAGATTATTAACCCGTTGCACAGACTCAACATCCGTGGAATTTCAAATTCCGGTGAGATTATACCACCGATACCTTCGCGTGCTATCAGACGGAGGAGCGGTGTCGGATATGCGACGGCATGAACTGTCGCCAGTTTCCACCCGAACCAGTCCCGGTGAGCGCATTTGAGCGTGACATTAGGCAGAACAAAATTGGACAATAAATACGTCGTGATCTCCAAGCGGGAAGAGAAACCGTAGGTCAATGGTTGAAAAATGCCCTTCTCGAGTCTGCCGGGTGTCAACAAATAGGCCGATTCGCGTTGCCATTGGCCGTCATCAGCATAAATTAAACTCACTCCGATAAAAGGAATGATCAGTAATGCTATGAAAAATCCCATCCAGCGTGTTTTTGCTTTCATTTCACGACCCTCCACTTGGCTGAGACTGGACAGTGATCGGATTCCGCCCTCGCCTCCTGATGCGTCGAATCCGAGCCGGTGATAAACGCGGTATTGGTAAATAAATAATCCAGCTTGCGGTTCCAGAATCCATGGGGATGGATTGTCGTATGGGTAAAGTAGTGCGATTCATCGGCGTCATATTTGGTGAGGGTGACCGCCGGTTGGAATTTGTCATAAATAGGTTGAAGCCAGGTAATCTCAGGTGTATAATTACTGCCTTCCTTGTGTTGGGGATCGTCTTTTGCTCCATGAAAATGTTCGTCGGTGCAACCATCCTCGTCGCAGAAATCAGTCGAATCCGCGGCGGGCGGCAACAGGTTAAAATCACCACCTAAAATGAAAATCTTACCTGCCGCATCCAAGGCTTCCATCACTTCCAGGCACTTGGCGACGTGTTTGTGTTTCGTATCGTCAACCGAAAAGGCTTCAGCATGGATGTTTAGCGCATAGAAGTTATCCATGCCCGGAATTTCGATGTGGGCTTGGACAATACAGCGGCGCAAATAGAAATAGCGAGTTAAGGCATCTGTGTCACCGCGCAGGGCTAACGGAATACGTCTGGCGTCGCTGATTTTCCAGCGTGCAAGAATCGCCTGGCCGGTATTGATGCGCCCCAAACCATCACTGGGCACCACCTGCGCCTGCCACATCGAGCCATAAACGCCGTAATTAAAATAAGTATGATCCAGAAGCCATTGTACCTGATCAATATAGGCGGTGCGTTTCGATTCCACATCCATTTCCTGGAGAAATAAAATGTCGGGTTGAACCTCGTAAATCTTCAGCGCGATACCTTCCAATCCCGCTAAGACTTCATCGCGCGTCAATACTACCCGTTCACCGCAACTGTCACCGAACCAGTTCAGACGACGCGCGGCGAAGCGGATGTTCCAGGTCATTACGGTCAGCGTGTCGCAAGTCGTTGGCGCGGTCAAGACATGGTCTGCCCGGTACAGAATCCCGTTCGGTGAGTCTTCGAACCTATTGACCAGACTTTCGCATTTATGCAGAAAGGTGATACAAAACAGGCAAACCCCGAAAAACAACGCTCTGGTTTTCATCTTACGACCCTCGTAGTTTGATAGTGCAATTTATTGACAGATAAGCAGAAATTTGCATCTAAATCATTTTAAAAGGACAATCTTGTGGGTTTGCCGGAACTTTCCCGCCTGCATTTGTACAAAATAAAAACCTGAAGATAATTCCGAACCATCAAACTGTACCTGGTAAGTGCCAGCGCGATATTTCGCATCACAGATCTTCTTGATCAACTGTCCGTGAAGATCATAAATGGTAATACTGACCTGCTCTTCCCTGCCGATCTTAAATTCGAAGGTAGTAAGAGCATTGAACGGGTTGGGAAAATTTTGACTCAAATAGTACTCCGCCGGCAGACTGGCGACGCCGGTAATCGCTGTTGGTGCAGTTTTAAAGCGCCAGGCGGTAGTCCAGTTGGACTTTCCATATTGATTATGAGCCTGTAGACGCCAATAATAAGTACGATTGACTTCTAACGGTCCAAGTGTAAAAGCGGTGTCGGGAAGACCAGCAGAATCGAAAACCAAGCTGGTCAGGCTGAAATCCGTACTTTTAGCGATCTGCAGACGGTAGCCGAGAGCTGTTTGCGTGCTCTGCCAGAGCAATTTGACGATCAGGCTGACGTCGGTTGCAGTATGCTGAGGAGCGATCCGGACAGGCGTGGGAGGAAAACCAGTCGTGAATGAATAGGGCGTACAATATTCACCCCTTCCACCGGCGTTGGCGCCCCGCACTTTCCAGTAATAGGTGGTTTGCCCCTCCAAACCAGTCAGCATTTTGAGTGTATCCTGATAATGGCTGATTACCGTCAGGTTTTGTACTAAATTCGAATCGGGACTATAAACGACTTCGTACTCTGCGTCGCAACTTTGAGGAGCCCAGCGCAAAAACGTCGTGTCCCGAACGTTCGCCGCAAGATCAGACGGAGCCTCCGGAACAGGTGGTTGCGAGGGCGCGATTGTCAATGCCTCGTATTCAGCACTTTCATTTGAGTTGGCATCCAATGCCGTTAATAAATAGGTATAAGGCCCGGTTGAATCGGGAATCGTGGGCAGGAACTCGCGAGCATAAATGATTTTCAGAATATTGGTGGGATCCTGCAGGTTAGTATTCGTAACTTCGTCGCCGCGAATACGATAGAGAACGAAGCGCGTTGCACTGTCGCCATCTGCTGCCGTTTCCGGATATTGCCAGCTAAAGCCCGTCATCACTGGCGTCAGTCTGTGATAAATAAAAGCACGGGGAGGATTGGGTCGCTGTTGATCTTTGTACACTAATCCGGGCGTGATCGCGGGCCATTTGTGAAAATTCGTTTTAAGCGAGTCGGCAAAACCAAATGTGTTGGCGCTGAGATGCGCGGCACGAAAAAGGATGTTCCCTTGTACACCGTCCGTGGCACGATTGATACGCACCTGATTGGGCAACTCACTCGCCGAATAGGTATCGCGAAAAATCTGCCCGGGATAGAGGTGGCGATTGACTGGCGCGGTCTGCTCTGCCCACCAGGGTACTAGCTTGCTATAGTCCTGACTCCCGCCAATTTTCCAATAGCATTGCGGAGCCAGATAATCAACGGTGCCAGCCTGTAACCAGGCCAATGCATCACAGTATATGGCTGAATAGGCTGACATGCCGATGATGCCGCCAGGAACGCCACTTTTCCAGATACCGAATGGACTGATGCCAAATTTCACCCAGGGCTTCGTCACCTGCAGCATTTCGTGGATCTGACGTACAAACAGATTGACGTTATCACGGCGCCAGTCATCAATAACCGTAAATCCACGCGAGTAATTGGTAAAAGTCGCGGCGTCCTGCGTCGTGATGCCCTCGTAAGGGTAAAAATAGTCGTCAAAATGAATTGCATCAATTGCATAGCGTTCCACTACATCCCGAATGACGGAAGTAACAAAATCGCGTACCTGCGGCAAACCGGGATCGAGAATTTTCAGACTGCCAACAGTCAAAACCCAATCTGGGTGCTGTACGGAAACATGATTGGTAGCGGCGGTATATGCACCAACTGTCTTGACGGCACGATATGGATTGAACCAGGCGTGCAGTTCCATGCCGCGCTTATGGGCTTCACCAATCGCGAATTCCAAAGGGTCATAAAGTGGATTCGGCGCCCGGCCTTGCTGACCGGTCAGCCAGTACGACCAGGGTTCGATTGCGGAATTATACAACGCATCGCATTCGGGACGTACCTGAAAGATGACGGCATTGATGCCGGCGGCGGACAGCCGATCAAGCAAGGTTATCAATTGGGCTTTTTGCGATTCGACGGATAGATTACGCGAAGTCGGCCAGTCAAGATTGGCGACCGTAGCGATCCACGCGCCGCGAAACTCATACTTAGGAAGTTCACCAAAGGCAGAACTAATCAGCGTCGACAAAAGCAGTATCCCAATGACTGTCCGGTGAATTTTTAGCATAGTCTATTCTTTTTCATATTCGAAAATTAGGTTTAATTTCCGCGGCAGGCAATAAATATCTGCAATAAAACTGTTGACATTTCAAATAAATGCAAGTAGATTAAAGTTGTATGGGCAACTGGGCAACTTCAGGCAGGGGAAAAAAACGGGAGGCACGGCGGATTTGGGTGTTTGTTCTGGCCGTAGCGCTCAGCGGTGCTAACTTTACTTGCGAACGCTCAATCACAGTGGGAGCTATCGGGGATCAGTTTGGTGCGGAGAACGCCGACAGCGCCTATGCCGTTTTAGAAAAGGCTGTAGTACGTGTCAATGCATTCCAACCGGATATTGTTCTGCACGTTGGTGATTTGTTGGAAAGCGTCAGACATGTGCGGTCGTTTGATGATTATAAATCCCGTTTCAGTCAGGCAGTGAAAATTATGAATGGACTGACTGCTCCCTGGCTGATGGCGGTCGGAGATCATGATGTTGTGCCGCCGGTTTTTCGGCCGATGTCAACCGATCGTTCACGCGAGATGTGGTTTATCGAACAGAGTAACGCCCATCACCTGCTTAATGCGAATAGGTTTTACTACAGTTATGATGTAAATGACTATCATTTCATCGTCCTCTACAGTTTGGAGAATCTCCACACCGATCCCCGCTGGGGTTCGATTTATCTCAATAAAATCAGCGATGATCAATTCGCCTGGTTGAAATCGGATCTGCAGAATGCGGCACACGCCAAAGGCATCATCGTGCTGGTGCATCACCCGCACTGGTATGTCTGGCAGAATTGGGCCCGGGTACATGACTTATTGCGCCGATATCCGGTCGCCGTCGTACTGGCAGGCCATTTTCATTATGATCAGGACGAAGGTGAATTAGATGGCATCCGTTATATCGTCATTGGGGCAACAGGCGGAGCAGTTAAAATGATCGATCGGGATTCCGGTGGCGGTCACCAGTACGCCGTTTTGAAAATCAGAGGTCGTAAACTGAAACAAATCATCCTGCGTGACGTTTTCAGCAATACGGAAATTGAACTCACCTCCCGCCCGACGATGGATCGAATTCAGGCGCTGACGTGTATGTTGGACAATCTCTGGCAGGACGAAAAACTTATTGCCCGGCGTGATGCCATTTACACGCAGGATAATTGCGGGAAATCTTCTCCAGTAAAAACGATCGGTTTGGAATCACTCTCAAATCCGATTGACCTGCCGATTCAAATAGCTATTGGATATAATGATGTTTTAACAAATCCGCGCTGGTCATCGGGCGAAGTCGCAGGTGACAGCGCTTTGATACTCCCCGCCGGGGCGCGGGTTGGTTGGGCAAATTATGCCACCGTCGGTCAATGGTCTCCCCTGCCACCGTTATGGTTGGCCGACCTGAAATCACCGTCGCGGGCACTGCGTGAAGGCATCGAATTGCGGATCAAAATCACGTTCAATGACGGGCGCAGGCGTGAAATGGTGAAAGTTCAAAAATATATGGTTGAGAAAAAATAAGGAGTAGCTATGGCGACCAAATCTTTTAATCGCGAAAGTATTGTTCCCATCTATCACCAGATCCTGGAAATTCTTGTCGAAGAAATCGAAAATGGTGTTTATAAACCGGGCGACCAGTTACCCTCTGAATGGGAGCTGGTGGACAAGTACAAAATCAGTCGCAATACCGCCGAGCGTGTTTTGACTAATTTAGTGTACCGTGGACTGGCTTATCGTTACCAGGGCAGTGGCACTTACGTTGCCGACCGCAAAATCACTTTCAGCGTCGTCGCCGCGTTAAGTTATTCTGCCGAGATCATCGGACTGAATAAAAAACCAACCAGTCAGTTGATCCACACCGAGGAGATCCCGGCGGTTAATCCGATCGCGAAAACCCTTGAAGTCACAGAAGGCGAACCGATTTACAGCATCCAACGTCTGCGATTGGTGGATAGGCATCCGATGTCATTGCAAACCTCTTTTCTACCCAAGGCGCTTGTACCGGGCCTGATTGATGAACCTTTAACCGAGGATTCGCTTTTCAAAACCATTAAGGAGAAGTACGGGCTGATGATCAATGCCGCGACGGAAACCCTCCAGGCGGTCAAAGCTAATAAGTACGAGTCCAAGAAGTTAAAAATTCGCGAAAACGATGCGGTTTTCCTATTGGAACGCATCACCAAACTCAAGGATGGTCGTATTCTGGAATTCGTTAAAACCATTTTACGCGGTGATCAGGCAAAATTCTACATCGAACTGAGCAGTAACAACCATGCAAGTTAATCAAGACCCGCTATTCGAACTGTATCGCGCCGCTTTATCACGTCGCCGGAAACAATTTTGTACCCAGGTCCGCGATTTGACGAAAATTGATCTTGGACAGGGCTACGCCTTAATGATCGCCGTTGATTCCGACGGGGGAATCGGCCCGCTGCAACACGATACGGTACAATGTTCAGCATACCAGTTAGGACGTTTCGCCATGCGCGTGCCTGTTCTGGAACTATTAGCCTCGGGTGCCCGGCCCCTGGCGGCGTTTGACATGCTGACAGTTCCTATGCAACCACATGGCACAGAAGTCATTCGCGGCATTCGGGACGAACTGCACCTCGCCGGACTGGGACGGGATTTCCCACTCTCAGGCAGTACGGAAGATAATGTCCCGACCACAATGACAGGAATCGGAACAACCGTGATTGGACTTGTCCATGAAACCGATCTGCGTCCGGGGACCTCGCAGGCGGGTGATGCGATTATTTGTATAGGGGTGCCGAAATCCGGACCTGAAGACAAGGTTACGTTAATTGATAAGACTATTCTCCAACAGCAGGAATTCAGAAAAGTACTGCAGATTGAAGGTATTCATGACATATTACCGGTTGGCTCGCGCGGCGTGGCCTACGAAGCCGGAGAATTAGCCCGCCTGGCAGGTTTGGAACTGGATTTGGCTGATGCGCACGCCATTAATATCAAAAAATCTGCCGGGCCTGCGACCTGCGTCCTGGTTTCTTGCACTAACGCGGCCATCAATCAAATTCGACAACAGATTCTGACTCCGATTTTTTTCATTGGTCGTCTGCTGAAACAAGGAGAAGTAAGATGAACTCTGCGGATTTATGTAAAAATATCAGGGGATGTTTAATCGGCGTCGCGGCAGGCGATGCCATGGGTATGCCGACCTCCATGATGAGTCCCGAAACGATTCGCAAAGTCTATCCGAAATACATTACCTCCTTCCTCCCGGCACCTATCGGTCATAAACTCCATAGCGGAATGCAAGCCGGACAGGTTACTGACGATACTCAGCAAACCCTGATCCTGGCGGACTCCATCATCGCCTGTAAAGGCGTTGATCCCGAAGACATCGCGCGCCGTTTGATTCAATGGGGTGAGACCAACAATGCCTTTAACTCGATGCTGGTCGGCCCGAGTACGTTACGGGCATTGTATGCCATCCGCGCCGGCAAAGCGGTCACCGAAACCGGTTCGGTCGGCGATACTAATGGCGCCCCGATGCGCATCGCACCGGTCGGTATCTATGGCAAAGGCGATTTAGACCGCACATTGAAGGCCGTTGAATTAGCCTGTTTGCCCACGCATAATACCAATATCGCTATTGCTGGTAGCGCCGCGATCGCTATGGCGATTGGCTGTGCCATCAACGGCGAAAAGAATGTTGATCTCGTCATCGAAGCGGCCTTGGAAGCCGCCGAAAAAGGCATGCTGTTTGGCAATATCTGGTACGGCGCTTCAATTATCAAGCGTACGGGGGTGGCCCTTGAAATCGTCAACCAGCATTTTACGCGTGAGACCCGGATGCGTGAACTTTATGACGTCATCGGCGCCGGCGTACAGGTCTCCGAAACGGTACCGCTCTGTTTAGCGGTGGTTAAATTGGCCAATGGTGATCCCGTCGAAGCGGTTCAGATTACTGCCAATTTGGGCGGCGATTGCGACACCACCGGTGCGATTGCCGGCAGTATCTGTGGAGCGATTGCCGGCAGTGACGCTTTCCCGGCGGACTGGATTCGCACCTTAGAAAATGTCAATAGGATCAGTTTTAATGATTACACCGAGAAGTTGCTTGGTGTGTTGAATGAGGGTTAAGTATATTACAAGGGGCAGAGGAATGCATAAGGGTAAAATCATCTGCGGGGTATTCACCATTTTCGTTGGTTTGTCATTCGCGCAGGAACAACCTGCCGCAGAACAGAAGTCCACAGCCGAGGTCTGCCTGACCCAGGTTGACTTTAAAAAGAATAACTGCCAGAACGTCGGCGACGCGCTCAAAACCATCACCGGGGTTTATGTCAACTCCGAAGGGGAAATTTCCCTGCGGGATGTCAGCTCGTCCAAAGTCGTGGTCGTGTTGGATGGTCAACGCCTGAACACCGCAGGCAGTACCGGCGTCAACGTCGCCGCACTGTCCATCGAAAATGTCGAAAAGATCGAACTCCTGCGCGGCGGGCGTTCAGCCCAGTTCGGCGCCAAGGCGGTTTGAAGGGGCTTCATTATCCAGAATAAAACCAACACTATTGGCATTGAAAATTCCGCCACCCTGACCCTGTTCAAGGGTCTGTTAGCCGTCAACGGTGAATATACCTATATGAAAGCCCTCGACAAGAGCGCTGATCCCAACCTGCACAATAAGTTCATCATCTATCGTCCAAAAAATAAACTCGATCTGACAACCACGATCCGCTTCCGGTCTTTCGAGACGAACTTCATCTATCACTATGTCGGCCTGCGTTATATCAATGCACCCAACACCCGCTGGCTTCCATCATATAGGCTATTCGATTTGAATGCCACCTACCGGCATAAACTCTTCGGTTTGCTTTGGAGTGCGACTCTGGAACTGACCAATCTGACCGACGAAAGCTACATGAAAGTCAACGGCACAGCGGAACCCGGGCGCATGTCCAAATTCTCCTTCGGATTCAATTTCTGATGTAAAATTTTTATGTATCGTTTTGCGGTGTTTATCTTGATCGGACTAATCCCCAACATCAGCTCGGCTCAGGAGAAGGCTGAAATCCGGGGCTATGTGCATACGGAATCCGGTCAGGCATTGGCGGGCGTTAATGTCTTCCTGAAAAACACGGTCCTCGGTTCAGCCACCGACCAGACCGGCTTTTTCAGCATCAAAAACATCCCCGCCGGTCAGTACCAATTGCAGGTAGAAATGATCGGCTACGAGAGACCACCGGCCCGCACTATAAAAATCAAAACCGGAGAAATCCAAAACCTAAACTATACCCTGAAAATCCAGGCGATTAGCTTCGATGAATGCGTCACGGTGACCGCGACGCGTGGACATAGTCTGGTCACCGAAGTGCCGGCGTCGGTCGACGTGATTCGCATGGAAGATCTCGAAGCCCGCAATCCACAGAATCTAGCTGAAGCTCTGCAAAATATACAGGGTGTTTATTTCAAGGACTACGGCGGTCCCGGTAATACCAAGACCATTTCCATCCGCGGCTCGAGCTCCGAGCAGGTGTTGGTGATGTTGGACGGTCAGCGCTTGAACAATCCGCAGACCGGGCAGGTGGATTTCGCCACCCTGTCGGTCGAAGGTGTCGACCGCATCGAGGTGGTACGGGGCGGCAACTCTGCATTGTACGGCGCGGACGCCGTCGGCGGGGTCATCAACATCATCACCCGCGGCGACCATACAACCCCCGGGCTGGATGGCAGTCTGAAATTCGCCTACGGTTCTTTCCATACCAACGCAATTGAAAATTCGCTGAATTTTCGCAAACCTTCACTCCAGTGTGCCCTCTCTTATAAGTTCCTTCAATCGGAAGGCGATTTCGATTACCGGCAATACGGCCGAACTGTTACTCATGAGAATGCCGGCATCAACTCCCAGGACGTCTATTTGCGCCTCGCCAGGCCGTTCGGTGACCCGCTGTATAATCGTGCCCTCGAACTTTCCTTGAAACATTATTCTGCCGAACGCGGTGCCCCCGGTACGATCGAAAACCTGTACCGGTTTGCCAAAATGTGGGATCGTTCGAACCAGTACAACTTAATTTATAGTGGGAAGGTTTTAAACCTGCTAAATGATTTACGTATTCAGACATATCATCATAATAGCAGTAATTACTATAAAAACGTTGAGTCTCTGGTGAAAGTTAACTCACGTTTTAAGGTTCAAAGTGACGGCTCAGAATTACAATTAAGATTATTTTTAATTCCTAAGAACATATTTACATATGGTCTAGGATTGAGAATTGATCAAGTACGCGACTTACAGATTGACACTAGCAATCAACGCACATCAAACTACGTTTACTTAATAAACGAATTAAAACTCGATATTAGCGATGGATTATTTAATTCTTTTACTGTTGTACCGTCATTACGATACGAAAACAGTTCTGATTACGGTGCCCATACTTCTCCGAAAATCGGCTTCGTCATCAATCTGGGTCAGCAGTGGCAGACAACATTCAAATTCAATGCCGGCGCCAGCTACCGCGCGCCAACTTTCAACGATCTGTACTGGCCAGCTGACCCCTGGACAGTGGGCAATCTTGCTCTGCAACCTGAATCCGGATTTGATTTCGACGGCGGGATCAGACTGCAGTACCCAATTCTGCAGGGTTTCTATTTTGAGTCCACTTTTTTCCAAAATCGCATGGATGACCTGATCATCTGGCAACAAAGCAATGGCAAATGGTCACCCGAAAATGTGAACAAAGCCCTGATTCGGGGCCTGGAAAACGGCGCTACGGTACATCTTTTTCAAAAACAGGTCACCCTCGCCGGAAATTATACATACCTGGACGCCCGGAATAAAACCACCGAGCGCACCGAATACAACAAGCGTCTGATCTACCGCCCGCGGCATAGTGCCAACCTGAATCTGACGGCCAAACTGCGCCGCGTCAGCCTGCATTACCAGTTCAATTACACCGGTTTGCGCTACACCAAACCGGAGAATACGCTTTACTTACCTGCCTACCAGACTTCTGACGTTACTTTGACTGTCACCAAACTTCATCACGATGTCGAATATACCTGTTCTTTTCAGGTAAAAAACCTATATGACGCAAGCTACAGAATCGTTGAAAACATGCCGATTCCCGGCAGGGAATTTCGGTTGTCACTGAAGATAGGCTATTAACCAATGCAAACTGATAAGGAGGTTCGCATGAAAAAATTATTGGTTCTTGCAGTGTGTGGAGCGCTGTGCACTCTGTTGTGTGTCAGTTGTGAGGAAGTACCGACCAAGCAGGAGACCCCGGATATTGATACAGCGATTTTTGTCCTGAATTCGGGTGGTCAGAGCATTTCGGTCATCGACTTAGACAGCAACAAGGTTTTCCAGAACGTTGCCACGGTAGGCACCTCGCCGAATCAGCTGGTTTACAAAGACGGCAAGCTGTACTGCGTCAAT